>BNJS01003512.1_pt1 | contig 132711 bp, 137 predicted proteins | sample 8540461 | NCBI WGS metagenome assembly BNJS01 (sample SAMD00202454, study PRJDB9452) | human saliva metagenome | isolation source: human saliva | place: Japan
TGGTCCCTCTGTGACGTTGATTTTTTCTCTAAGAGATATGAAAATAATCAAGTATTTGCTCAGATGAACATTTGTCGGGCAATACTGGAAGGGTGAGAAAGTATAGAAGATTACTTCCTATTACTCTCCAAGAGATTCAAGAAAATCTAGTTTCAAACTTTTGCAGCATGGATGTCAAAAGAAATCTGAAACTAGAGTTAAAAATTAGATGAAAAAATCAGACTTTTACTGTGGGTGATGCAAATAAAATGGCTGAAATAGTACAAAGAGGTAAGAGGGGGTGGCTATTATCATGAAAAAGATTGATCTCTCGTTGTTTGTTGATCAAGATTGGCGCCTGAAAAATCAGGCAGAGTCGCCCTAAAGGAAGATTCAAGCTGGAGAACGCAAGAACAAAGCAACACTTCGTGAGAAGTTGGAGGTGGAATAGCTCCTTCTGATCTCAATTAGAACAAAATCTGAAAACTTCTTAGGGTTTACAGGGCAAGAGGTCATCTAGATAAGGATGTAGCTATTTTTTTGATGAATTATTCTGGAGATCCAAGCACTCCAAAGTGCGTGGTGGTGACCATATTTGGGATATAAGTTGGGCGGCTCAAGTTTGAGATTGCTTTTACTATGGGATATCCGTAGACTTATCAAGCACACTGCTTCTCATCAAGGTGATGAAACTTCAAAGATAAAGCAAGAAAAACAAATAGTCATGATTCCTTCCCAAAGTGCTCTTCTTTGTCAGGAAGTTTGTTCTACCAAATGGGAATAAAAACTAGACAGACTTGCTTTTTTTGCTTTCCATAGATGGTCTGAATTACCCATATTCTATTCCAATAAAAACCAGCCTAAGAACTCTTGACATGGTGATGTGAAATTTACAGGTTGTTAATGTTACTAGAAACTGGAAGCATGATATTAAAAACCCAAAGCAGAACATCAACTTACCAAACAAGGACAAATATCTTGGTTACCTAACAATGTAGATGCTAAAATAACTATCGAATATACCTATTGAAAGAAATGAAAGCCTGGACTTTAAGGGGCCAGATTTGTCTTCTAATTTAATTGGAAAAGGATTTGTAGTGAAAAGAAACCACAAAGGTTTAAGATTCTTAACAGATCTTTGTAGCTCAGCATACATTTGATAAGCGAAGAAAGGTTACTTGGTTTTAAGGAACATTCTCGTTAATCATGATACTTGGCTTAAATGGATTGCTATTTAGGTTTTATTTTGCATCAATGAATATTTATGAGTAAAAAATTTCTTAGAGAAGGGTATGATAGGTGTTGTTTAAAACTGGGAGGGCTCAAACAGGAGAAAAATTATGCATGTTGGAGAAGTGCTGCAGAAGCGAAGGCTATGGAGATCTTTCCAGAGGCACGGAGTACAATCTGGCTGATGGAGATAAGACTTTATCAATTCTAGAATTGCTGAGTTGCTAATCTTATTGCAGATGTGAAGTTGATGAGAAAGATAGGATGCTGGTAAAGCAGGGTTGTTGACTTCGGATCTAAAGGTATGGTAGCTATCAAGGAACAAGATGGAGAAGAAAAACAATATGCCTTCACTCTATGGGTTGGAAAGTAGGTTGAAAGATGGTCTTAAATTTCCTTTGATCACCCTATTGGGTGAGCAGGTTCAGGAGGAAGAAAAGCTGGACAAACAGTGAAGATGAGACGCAGGGTTCTAGAAAAGATGTGAAAATGCATTTACGAGTAAGTGAGGATTCTACCACTGCTTGGTTTCTATTATTAAAGTCTAGCTGTGCCTTTAATCACTCACGTTTCTTTCGAAAACTAAAAAGACTAGTATAAAAGCTCGTTCTCTTGCGTTAGAAATTCAGATGAACACTACAGTTTAATCATCTACTAAGGTAATATTCTAGGATATTGCTCCAGGAAGTTGGATTCGAGTATGCCTATTGCCCAGCTAAAAAAGCTCAGGTTTCAAGCTATCAGGTGATTGGGTTGACTTAAAGCTAAAACCATTCTGGCTTACTACCTGTGCAGATGCGGCAGTGGTGTCAATCCTTGAAATCTTAGTTCCAGCTTTTGATTTTTTATTCAAAGTCGGATATTTAACTTATGCTATTGGTCTTGGGATAATTACAGTACATAGCGAGGATCTATTGATTTGTTAGAACAGACTTTATCAAGAATTCCTGATAAAGCACGTAGCTTAGTAGACATTGCAGATAATGCTTTATAGGTTCCATGGATTTCGATGGGATTTGTTTACTAAAAGATTAAAAGGGTTCCAGGCAAAAAAAATATCAAGCTTTTAGCCCAATTCATGTGAAGCAAATAATGCAAAAGTACCCTTTATTAAGCTTTCAACAGAGTTAATATTGGGCTCTCGTTTTTGAGTATTTTATGAAAAATAACAAGAATCGGTTCACGGCTGCTCGCTATTCTTTCCGCAAATACTAATGCATCCTGTGATTTCTTATAAGGTTCTACTACGATGAATCAATATATGTCAGCTAAAATGTCTGTGCGTACCCAACAAAATAATATGTCTGAACACGTTTTGTTGATAATTGACATTCTTGCATCACATTGGCTGTATGGCGTTAAGATTAAAGGCTCCGAGATGAATTTCAAAATTAAGTGTTGGGCTAAATGAACATTTATTAATTGATGTTTGGAGCAGGAGCTTCTACCAGGAAGGGTTGATGAAGATTTGCTCTCAGCAGTGGTGATCTGATGAAGATCTCAAACTGCGGTACATGATCTCTGTGGCTTAGTGATTGGATCGTTACTGTAGAAGAAGTGCCGAAAGAACAAACTACAAAGGCCCAGAGGCTCGTCTCGGAAAAATTACTACCGTATGTGGTTAACACTAGTAAGGTTGAGCAGTGGAGTGGATGTATAAGTTTGTCAAAATCTGCTGATGTGTGAGTTCCTTGCCTCAGATGAGGAAAAAGGGTTTAAGAGGTGAAAAGGGTGACAGCTGATTAGTCAGCACAGACTCATGATCTAATTGTAAAGTTGTACTCTAATGTACTTTCAGATCTATAGTAGAGATATGGATTGTGGTAATTTGAAAAGTTTGATCCAGGATAAGAACCCAAATTTTCAGCCTACTTGGTGGATTAGAAACATTCCCAGTGCAAGGCAGTTGCGATGTAGCAAAGACCTTAAAGGTCCTCTTCACTTATTCTGCAGGAGGTTGGGCCTAATAAAACCTATCAGGATCTCTTTGAAAAGTTTAACCGTGACCTACGTCGCGAAATTTAGTCATAAGTGGCAGATCAAAGCGAAGGTAATTTTAAGTGTCATTGCTAAATGTTGCATTACTGGAGAAAACGCTGGAATAGTATTGAAGATGAAAATACTGATAAATAAGTCAAGTGCGGAAGATCTGCACTGGTGAAATCTAGAGATCATGGTACGATGATCGTGAATAAATTATCAAAATGAGATATGGAATAGATGGACTAGAGTTTACTCTCAATAATTGGGAGGAGAATTTTGGAGAGGCCCAAACAAGAGGAATTGGACAAACAGGAAGCCGGGGTCTTGCAAATTAAGGAGCATCCAGAGTTGCAAGATGGGAATTGAAGGATGAAATCGACAAGATGAACAATTGATATAGGCAAAAGAGGAAAAGCTAAAAGAGCCAAGCTCAGGAAGAGGTGTATCTTGATGATGATAGAAGACGATGATTTTTAATCACTTTGTAGAGTTGATTGGGGAAAAAGCAGAAGTTTATTCTATATTTTTAATTTTGCAAAATAATAAAAGTACTCATTTAAAATTTTATCTTTTCTCATACAGGTCTAACGTTTTAAAGCTCATCACCAGGTGAAATCTAAAAATCATCTCTCTGCAATAGCAATAATGATGGTATGGTGGGCTGTTCGGGGGTGGATTTAGATCAATATTTCCTGCAGAGAATCGAGCTTATATCTTATGCATTTAGGGTGCTGTTTTGTTGTGATGATGCGCTCTTAAGGAGCTTGGTGAAAATAATTAACTTTTTATTGAAAAATTTGCCTTTTTCTATGTCTCTTCTATACTTGAAAATCACCGGCAAGATGATAAAAATCTGAATATTGTTCGATCAAGTAAGTCAAAATAAATTGTGTGCGTTATTTCCAAGCCGCAATATCTTTCGATCTCCAAAGAAAAAACAAGAAGTACTTCTTCATCTTGATGAAAACAAAAGAGCTCAAATTACCTGTTATCGCAGCTTCCAACAAATTCCTTTCTTAATCAGCGGTCTTTTAAACAAAACTTTTATCAGGGTTAACTAATTTACTCCTCAGGAAGAAAACTGGTATGGTCAGCTTTATTTCTTGTAAAATTATCATCTCCAGAAGGGCTGCAGTATCTAATGATCAGATTATGTGATTAGTCAGTTTGGATAAGAGTTATGTAGGTGTAGTGATTGGCGTGCCAAGTCAGGAATAAAAAACCATGAAATTTGAGAATGGTAAGGAACTAGGAAAGATAAAGGGAGGGTTTGCTTATATATTTTCAACTTTGGAGGCGGGTTAAGTCTTTCACCTTACTATGGTCAAGTGGCAGACAGGGCTAGTAAGTGTAAACCAACTTATAATTTGTTACTTCAATTGGAGCTAAAAATAGAGTCCTGAAGTCAAATTATGCAAAAGTTCAAACCAGTATTTGGGAGTTCCTATCACAACTCAACAAAATATCCCGATAGATGCTTTTGACAAGGGTTGTTGTCATAAAGAAGATGGAAGTCTTCACAAGCCCACTTAAGGATAAAAGGTATCATTTAGTAGAAAAATACCAAAGTCTGATTTTTGGGGCTTTACTTTTTAAGAATAAAAAACTTGCATTTAAATATATATATGTATATAACTATGTTCATTTTATTGAATCAGTAGAAGATAGCAAGGCATGTTGCAGGACTCAAAGCTTAGAAGGTTTATTGATATTCTTCAGGTAAGTGCTGAGCAAAATAAATTAAGTCTCTGTCTTTTAGCGAATTGCCCATAACCAATCAAGAAAATCTGTATGCTTCATCCTGACTGTGACTGTCCTCTTGTCGGAGGGATGTGTGCTATGCGAAATAACAACGCTCTGCGCTAAGCCTCAACATTAGTTTCACATCATCTCAGTATGCTCAAGAGGAGTCCGTGTTTCTAAAGGGTTGGTAAATCTATTACCTCCTCAATAAAAGAACTTGCAAGTCAGTTTCAGAAAAACCCAGGCTTCGTCTTTCATATCAAATAAATGTTATTTTATGCTCTAATAATATATAATACAATATAGTATTACACAATATGTCATAAATATAAAGCCTGAATTTGACAACATTTTGTCTACTTTTGATGGAGAGTAGTTTGTGAACTTTGCTACTTGGTGTGGACAACATAGAAATACTTTCTCCAATCCTTGATGAACTTTCTGGAAAATAGATCAACAAGTAAAGATCCTCAAGATTCAGTATTGACGAGGCTCAAGAACTTGCACAAGAATATGGAGTTATGTCTGTGCCTACATTTGTAAGGACAAATCATGGGAATCAAAGAGGTTTCTCAGACAATCAGGTCTTCTGCAAGGAAAAGGATTGAACAATGTTGCTCAGCTCCAAGAACTTGACATGAAATCAGCTCAGAGACAAACATTAACTCTGCTTGTGAATCAGCAAATTGAAAACTGATAAAACTCTGAAAGCTGAATTCAGGTTTTTCTTTTCATTATTTTAAAAGCAGTACTCTGCTAATTCTAGTTACTCAACTCAATAGCTAATCTGATTTTGTTGACCATTATAGATTTCTTATACAGGTATTTATTATCTGGGGCTGACAATGAATAGCAAGGAAAGAGATTCGGTTGCTTCTACTTAGGAGACTTGAAAAGAAAAAGGTTTTGATCTGATTTTGAATATGGTGGAAAAATATGCCCAGACTCTATATTTTGGAAAGGGGACTTGAGGGCGCAAAGACTTTTTAGAACTCCAGAGGCCACCGACAAGATTCCTTTTTGACGAAATATCTCAGTGAAGTAGCAAGATATTTGGAAAATGACCAGTTATTGTTTTTGGTACCATCTACTGTGTTCAGGACTTTTGGTTTGGTGTATTGGTATCTGGACAGAGATCATTGTTGGATTTAAAATGGGGCTAATGCCTTTATTAGGAGGAATATGATATTTGCAAGATGTGAGGGACAAATGCTTTTTTGAAATTTAGAAAATGAAGTTAATTGGTAAAAGTACAAAATCAGACTCCAGACTTCTTTCTCATTTATCTCCAAGTGTAAACAGACGCTGCACAGCCTTCTGCATAAGCAAGACAGGCTGATTTAGGTTTTCAGCAGATGAAGCTTTGATTTTAAATTTAAAAAAATCCTTCTTGTAAGTGATTTTATCAGCCCTATTTGAGAATGAGACCTATCCACGAAGTCAAAGCCTTGCTTATGGCAAAGATATCAAAGTAAAAACTTTTGGAAATCCTTCTTCTAGCAGGGTTTTGGGAAGAGGATGGCACAGTTGAGAGTCTGGTTGTAAATATTTTCAAACATATAGACTCAAAAAAATTTGTGGAAAGGAGAAAAAGTGACCTCATCTGGTTTCCGCAGTTGTATTGAGGCAGGAGTGACGTGCCAATCTCTGCACTTGATACCATTAAAAGTACCAAAACTGAATGATGTATCATGATTTGGGATATTTTCATCCTTATCTAGTAAGTGCAAAATCCTGAGGAAGTGGAGGATCAGCTGCTTTCACATCACGTTTATCAGAGTAACTAAAATCCATTCAAGCTGTGTGGTTTTATTTGCAGGAAGCTGACTGTCTCTAAGACTTTTGAAAAGACTTTCAATACTACTTATATCGATAAGCACTTGGTGCCTTTGACTTTATAATTCCTGGTCCAAAGGGCTATTGGTGTGTCAACAGATAGTTGGGCCTGTTGTTTATCAAAGTAGAATTAAGAGATATTATGCAGTCAATGAAAAAAGAAATCCTGATTTCTTCCTCTTTTTGATTTTCTGACCCTAAGAAAGATTTTCTCACTTTTTGCATTGGCAAATAAATGAATTCTATAATAAAGTGTTTTATAAGGTAATTTTATAATCATTTATAAATGAACACTCCAGCTTTTCCAATTCTCATAAAATCTCGAGCTCACTGAACAGGCCCTTCAGTTTTTGCTGATCAAAATTTTTGCAGAGCAATGTAAAGGCCATGACGTCATGTGTTTGAGGGACACTGGGAGAACAGGTGCAGGTCAGCTTGTCTTTCACAAGATGCTGGCAGTTGTGTTCAGGAAGATGACAGGCAGGCGGGTGAGGTTGAGCCACAGGCTGGTGGTGGCTGACTTTTCTGGTATGTCACTGGGAGGAGACCAGTCGGCAGGTGGGAGGACATGGCAATGAGATGCTATCAAGGACAATGGGGACAAGCCAGAAAGGACTGGTGTATATAAGTTTTCAAGAAGATTCAAGTCAGATTTTGAAGACAGTTCAAAGTGCTGGAGATGAACTTTATGCAGCAATATTTCGTGAAGAGATGGAAAGCTAATCAGTGTCTCTACAGCTCCTGAGAGCTAGGGGTTTGGAGGATCTTTAGAAAGATTTGGGTTTTGGTGATAAATCCTAACTGCAGATGTGGCAAACTTCTTACTGAAAGCCAGACTTGATTCAGTTGGGGTAGGCAGGAGATGAAAGCCTGATTTCTGTCAAAGGTTAGAAATCACAAGGGTTCAAGAAAATAAGCAGCTTGTTATCAGGAGGGGTCCAATATTCCTACGGATGGTGAAAATACGAACTTATGTCTTGGGGCAACAACGGAGGACTTTTCTGAAAAGGTTGGATCTCATATATGTTGCACCTGACCATGCAGTACAGTTATTACTTTGAGATGGTAAATGGTGCACGACAGATTTTGCCTCTTGGACTTCCAGACAAGCTGATTCCAACAAAGTACTCCGAAGATAGTTGATCATGGGAACGAATGAAACTCAAGAAAAAAAAATTATTAAATTGAATCTATTTCTATTATAGGTCAGATGCTTGTTTATATTTTACAGTCCTAGGCTTGACACTGTGGTCTGGGTTGTAGTAATCCCAAGGAAGTTCTTTCAAGTAATCATAACTGTGTGGAAAAAAGTGCAAAAATCTCATCCAAATTCAAGAAAATAATTAAGTTTTGCATGGTGGTTTGTGACATCATGAAAGGAAACGATCGATTGTTGTCAAAAGAAACGTTGAATTAGATCCAAATTATGCGCGACGTATCGTCTAGGAATGGCATCTGCTTTAGAAAATAGGAAGCGATCGATTGTTATCAAAAGCAATTGAATTAGATCCAAATTATATACATGCGTATAATAATTTGGCGACATCTTAACACAGAAAATATGAGGATACGGTGTTATTCATCAAAATGGACTGATCGGTGTACAGGCTTTATTATAACTTAGGAAGTTTTTGAAAGCTAATATCTGAGGCGATTCGCGTATCAAAATTTTGTGAACAATTTTCAGATCAAAAGATACAGCCTGGGTTCAAGTTGCAAAGAAAAGTTGAAAACTTCAAAGAAATGCGATTAGCTGGTGATTGTTACGTCAAAGAGCTCTTATACTTGGTGTCTGATTGATGGAATTCACTCACTGTAAAATCTGGAGAAAAACCTGAATCCTTCAAATCGGGTTTCTCTTTTTGATGAAAATATTACGACAATAAAGTATAAAATGATACAATCTTAACAATCTTTCTTGCTCTCGTTCTGGAATTTTAACACTTTCTCATTGAATGTTTGTAAGGAGGTTTTGAGACTTGATTCATCTATCAACTAGCTCTAAAAAGGTATTCGAACAGAAGTAGTGGGTAGGTCATCATAGAAAGGTAGAAGTCAGTATAAAAGTACAAAGTGTATGGATAAAATATTATGAAAGAGGTAGATGATAACAGTCTGAAAGTGGAACTCTAAAAAGAAGCCCTTTATAGCTTCAATTGAAAAAATTGTTAGCAGTATTGATATTCTGCCGGGACTCTTTGAAAAGAAAAGTGAAAAAAAGCGAAACAAACTTTGGGTTGAAAACAGGGGAGGCAGTTGTACAAAATCTCATTACTTATGTCGTGGAAGGCCAGAATATTGCAGAATCTGGAGAATTAGAAGCGGTGGTTGTACGGGATGTCTCCAAGTGCCCAGCAAAGAAGTTCGAAGTTTCTGAGGGCTATTCTCTATCGGCCAGTGCCGCCTCTGCCTATAGAAGGAGAGATAACTGAGGTGATGATGTTGGGCAGAAGAGTGGACTCTCTCCTGGCAAGGAGGGCTTGAAGCCTGGGAATCCTTGATTTGGAATGGAAAATATTGGAGACAGTGAGGCAAAAACGCTTGACAATTGGGTTGAAACCTGGGGTAACTTTTAATTTGGAAGAATAATAACAAGGAGATGAGTGAGCGAAGGCTGACAAAGATAGATTGAGCTTCTGGGGTAACTTTTAATTTGGAGAATAAGATTGGAGATGAGTGAGCAGGCGCTGACAAAATGAAGTTTAAACCTGGGTAGCTTTTTAATTTGGAGGGAATAACGTTGGGATCAGAGTGGTGAAGCGTTTGCTGCGTTGAAAACAGGTGTCAAAGCAGCAATTTGGTGAAATATCATGGGTCTTGGGTTGTAAAGCCTTAGCCAGATGGAGTTGAAAGGAGGTGTCCGTTTACAGGGTGGGGATGAATAAGTTGGCGTAAGGGGTGAGCCAGCTTGCTGGCTCAGGATGGGTGCAACCCTGTGGAGGCAGAGCTAGATTTGTGGTACAATAATATTTGGAGGATAGTGGGCAAAAAGGCACTGGCTCAGATGGAGTTACTGACATGGGAGTGACACTGGTTGTGGCAATAGGGTTGGAGGTGAGTGAGCAGCACTCAGATGAAGTTGAGGGGTGGCTGACCATTTGGAAGAGAATATGTGGAAATGAGTGAGCAAAGCGCTGGCTCAAATGGAGCTGAAGAATGCTGTCCAGGTGCCGAATAAAAATCTGAGTCTGACTATCTTGCAATGGCGAATGGTACTCATACAAGGTTAACTGTAGGGTTTCTCGATGGTAAGTTTAAGACTGCCTTCATATCTCTCCATCTAAATCTTAAACTCCAGTTGATGTGGGAGGTGGTGCATGGTTCTTTGGATTCTTTCCCATAGAGATAGTCTCCGAGAGATTGGCAGTCATAGTGAGAGGTGGTATCTGATCTGATGGGTTCCCAGTATTAAAATCTGAGCCTGAGATCCTTCCATCTAGGTTTTCCTATTTTGGATTTGTGTGATTCAGAGCTTATTTTGAGATTGGGACTTTCTTTGGCTTGATTTCTGAGATCGTTGTTGCTGATTACGTAAAATCTGCCCTCAGGGTAATCTCATGAAACCTCTGTCAACACTAGCTTCAGATGGCACTGGCTTTTGGTTCCAGAGTTTTCAGATTCTGATTTTTCTTGAAGAGTTTTTTAGAAATGCTGAGTCAGACTGATTTTCGTGATAGCGTCTGACATCTCCCATTCCAGTGATGCAAAAGCCCAGCTAATCAAAATTCCAGTGCTTGGTAGCTCCCTTGTAGTGGTGATAGAAGCCAACTACATGAGCACCAACATCCCAAATGCTGAGTAGGGTGCACCGACAAAAACTCACTGCAGGCGCCCAGGGCCTTTGAGGCTGGGCTACATGGGTTTCTTGAGAATCGGAATATCAATATTCGGAGCTTCTAGAAGAACTGGAGAAAAATGTATAAATCATCAATCATTACCTGATCTCATGGGGTTTCTTGAGTTTGATTTTTGCTGCTTTACTGTGGCTTGAAATTCCATCCTGACAAATGTGATGAAATTACTCAGAATAAAAGTATTTTGTTAGCCAGAGTATCAAATCTTTCATCGCTCCTCAAAGATAGCTCATACATCAAAAAAACAAAAGGTACTTCGAAATCTGATCAAAATAGCTTTCTCTCCGTTGTAGGGTCCTTTGAGAAAATCAAGGGGTGTCTCTCCTTAAATTAAATCTCAAGACTCTTATATAAAAGCCTCAGAGTTCTAAAATCTGAGGCGGTATTTACTCAGGTATTGTTCGGTTTTGTCTGCTTGTTCTAGAAGAAAGTTCAGATAGAGTTTGAGATACCAATCTATTGTCACTGTAGAGTTGGATAAATCCTACAATGGGCAGGTGGTCCCAAAATATTCAGAGAAAGAAAGTAGAGGTGAAATTTTAAATCCCAAAATGATTTTCAGTAATCTTCAGGTATTTGAATCCTTCGATTATTCCTAAATTTTTATCTGCCAATGGCTTTGATTTACCAAGAGCGACCTGATTATTAATAGAACAAAAGCAGCTATTCAATGTCATATAAATTGTTGCTCCATTAGAACTACAATACTCCCAATCTCAGTATTTGTTGCTCACATACAAGCGCAGCTCAAAGCAAGACTAATCCGCTAGAATAATGCTAACAGGGGTTGTGCTCCTATAAATCTTGATAGTTCTTTTCTTTTGATCATAGTCTAGGTCTCAAACCTCGATCTAACTTTTTCGCCCAGCTAAGGGATTAGTGGACAAACAGTTCACTGTTATTCACCCCAAGCTCTGCACCTCATGATTGATTTCATTATCTTTTGTTGACTTTCTGGGTCCCATCCGAGGGAATGTTTCAACACCTCCAGCTCCTAAAAAGCCAGCAAGTCAGGCCAATCCGATCAAACTATGGTTTTCCTCCCTTTAACAGTACTGGAACATTTCTCATCCAAGTGATTTAAATGTAATTCATTTTTGATTGTTTTGCATAATTATATAGTTGTATATAAATAAAAGTTTGAGTATATCATGGTGATAAGATACTTATTCTAGTCAAAAAAAATAATTTTTGCCACTCGATAAAAGCTAGTCTCCGAAGACTAGGGTGTGCTTTATATTACTTTTGTTTCATGTGTTCCAAGAAAGATATACAGCTCGAACAATTTTGAGGTATAAACATGTTCAGCATCAAATGTGAGAATATAAGAAAAAACGACAGTAGCAAAAAAAGTTGTAAAAACGGCTTAACACCTGAGAGATCAGTTTTTTCATATTATTTTATCTATTTTCACTTGGTTCTCCTCGTAAGGGTATTCAATGTAACAGTATACCACTTCTTTGAAGTGGTACTTGGTTCCATTCAGTTTCAATCGTTGCTGGCTTTGTCCCTGAAGTTGAGCTCTGTTTCGCTGATACCGGAACAGTCTCGTGGTATAAAGTTATAGAAGGAAATTACATTAATTACATTCCTTTATAGATTTGAATATAGCCATCAAGACCCATCTTTAGGTATCACTATGTATCTCAGCATTGTATCTGCTGGGATCATGGATTTCTCCAGTATCATTTCCATAAATGAGTAGAAATGTCCTCCACTATTAGCAAGAGGTATACCACATTTTAAGTGTAATATCTGCTTAGGTCAGTTGTTGTCCCTGACTTAACAGTAATGTTTTACCTCCGTTTGTGAAGGTTTCTTACATATAAGTATAAGATCCTTGTCTTTGTTGCATCTGCATAAAGAGGTCAAGAACCTTAAGAGCTGTCCATCCATTTCAGTACAGGTTCCTTTTTGCTTCTGCATCAATTTTTACCAAAATTCTATTAATCAAAATTTAAAAGTCACTCATTGGACTACTGATTTGAACAAGATTTTCAAGTCAAATTTTTGACTGTAAATATATGTAATCTCTACCACGGCTAGTCAATATTCATATATTTACAGCTGTATATTGACTTTCATAAAAAAAATATGTGTAGATGCTAATGTAAAAGAATCAAAAGGGCTCTTTACTAGGCAAAATCGAAATATTCAATAACTAACTCTAAATTTTCATAAAACAATGGGCTTCTAGCTTAAAAGACAAGGACAGTAAAGAGCTTAACTATCAAAGGAAGCAAACATTTTTGATGGTCTAGTGGAGGTATTCATGGGGTTTTTTCAACAAAGTGCTTGAAAAAGTCCAACTCTTAAGGCCTAAAGCTTTTGGTTGTGATGGTAACTCATTATTCATATTTACGCTCATAGCATCTCTGTTCAAGGGGAGGTAAGGGGACAAGACTCTTTCCTGGTGAGGCTGAGGCACTTGCCCCAATGCCAGGGGTTCTGTCTATGCCATGGTCAGGGGCATATTCACATGCCATGGTTGAGATCATGTGCCTATACATGGTGTGGAGCTGAGGCGATTACTTATGGTCAGGGGCACTTATTCTATCAGTATAGTTAAGGGTGTATTCTATGGCATGATTAAGGGATCGTATTCCTTGGGTACAAACATTAACTTCTTAGCTAAATTAAAAAAATCTTATAGTATTCTAAGGAATTAAATCTCATGAGGAGTCTCTAGAGTTTGGCTTTATATAAATTTTTTCTACATTTATGATTTATAGTATTATCCAAAATCTAGAATCTTCTTTTATTTTAGAGTTCTTTGAATATTTGTATATCTCTAAACTTTTCTCGTGGAAATTACTCTCCCAAAAGTGCACCCATAGCATAAGCAGTTTGTTGATAGATTGGTCTTTGGATTGATTAATAATGCTGTCAAGGACTGAGTCAAAATACTTTAAAATAGTTTCAGAAAAGCTGACTGAGATCATTTCATGATTCCAGCCTTCGATAAAATACTTATTGGCTCTTTTAACTCCTATCACACAGCTGATCCTGAATCTCCACGGCCTATAGAGCCGCTTGCAACAGTATTTTTTACTAGATATCTTGCTAATGTAAAAACCAACTTCTGTCAACACATTGGATCCTTCCCAAGAAAGAGAATACTCCACCTCCATGTCTACTCATTCTATGGGGAATTGTCAACGATAATTTCTTCCCTTATTGGTCCTGTATCTCCACTTGGTCGTCAGATAAAGGAAAATCCAGTTGGATTAAATATAGGTTTTGGTTTTGCTCAATAGTGGTTCTCAGCAAATGGTTCGATAACCTCGCACGCAGTTTAGCCTGAAGTTCTGAGAGAGAATTTCTGCTGAGTGTTGAGGAGGGATAATCGTGTCTATGTGAGGAAATTTGTATACTTCGATACCAAATCGTAACTGAATCTTACCATCAGAGACTGGTTGAGAATAACTCAGTTTTCATGACTGTTTCGAGTTGATAGGCGAAGTTTGTGTGCCTGAATCAATGCTCGATGGTAAAAAGCTGCTTGTCTCGTTGTATAGTCAAACATAATTCCTGATCTCCTGCTCTCCAACTATCAACTCCAATTGCAGTATCCTAAGGACTGAGTTTCAGATATACATTCAATTTCAGCTTCATCTGGATTAAGCCGTATCTCGACTGTCATATCAGATCGATAATCACTTACGTTTGGCAGTAACATGATCCACAAGAGCAGTGGTTGATCTCTGCGATTATCAAATTTTCCGCTAATAAATTGCTTCACAAGCTACTCTTGCATTTTGTCTTGTGCAAGACAGGCATCTAGGATAACGTCTCTGAGATTTGATCTAATCTTTGTCTGGATGCTACTCGTTACTGGATTCACTGGTCAAAATTATTTCGTCTTAAAGAAAAAGAATAAAGTCGATCCAATATCAAGATCAACCTTACTCTGATTAAGAGACAATCTTTCCATAGCTAGGAAAGTTTTGTCAAAAAAATCAGATTTTGTCATATCTTTTCCCAAAATTGGGATGGAACCTTAACGGTGTCAGGTTGCTGGGATAAACAAAACCTTGTCCTCTTATCCTCTCTTGATATTTTGGATTCAGATGATATTTTTTGTGGTACCGAGAAAAATTCCTCTTGATGTATTTAGCTTTGGAATCTGTTCGTATATTTTGTTGACATTCTTGTAAAAACTATAAAAATTGAACTGACTTTCTCTCAGTGGAAACCGCTTATCAAAATTCTCGACTTATTTCGCGGGTAAATCCTATCTCCAAGATGGTGAGGGCCACCCTTTCATAGGGAGAGAGATGATAGGTATTGCTGCAGCTAGTCGGTTTTTTAATGGTTTCTTGGCTCATGCTGATTTATGTGAGACCAAGGCGACCCTTTCCCTTGACACCCAGAAGGATTCTTAGTAAAATTATGAGCTGTAGGTCCTAAGTTGTCCTTCATCATGCAGTAAAATGTGTGTCAACATATTGCTCACAGCAATTATTCTTCTCAAGATCATATTCTAGCCATTCCTGTTCGAAGAAAACTGGACGACCAGGAAAATCATTTTTCTTTGGCTCTGATCAGGTGTGTCTTTGGTTGTGGTAATTGTTATCTCCATTAGTTACTAAGAGACTCAGCATAGTATTTATTTTTTGCAGCGTGGTGTGATGAGATACGAAAAATCAAAAATCAGATACTTTCACTTGAGAACAAGAGGGATATCAGGGACAGATTAAACTTTAGTGCGAGTAATTATAGTGATATTCAAGGAATCAAATAACACAGAGTTTAATCAGACTTTTGTTGTTCCTTTTTTTGAGCAGTTTGAGTTGAGTCTTGATGGAGACAAGAACGAGGTCCAATGCATTGGTCTAATTTTCTGCAAATGAGGAAAAATACTGTCAAAATACTGAGTTTTCATTTCGTTTAATCTGAGGAGATTCGTAAATAGCCAAAAGAAAGGGGACTATCCTTTAAAATTCTGAAATTGACACCAATTAAAACACTAATTTCCAGGGCTACAAGTGGGACTTAGATTCCTTCCACTTTTTGCAAGTTATGAAAACCTTCCCTATCGTGAACTTTTGAGGGAACTTAATATCTGAAATAGATTTTCTAAGATAATAGTATTATTTGTGCCTCATTAATTTACAATCCAGGAGATTTAAAATAGTACGAGAAAAAATCTAATTCTGATCTTTGGGCCTGGTTCGTCCTTGGGGATTCTGGATGAGTCAAATTAGTCAAGCGGTTGGGAGCATTTCTTGCAAATCTTTTAACTGAAGACTGCCAGATTCAAAACAACCATTTGACTATATTTAGTTTTCTTCTTAGAATCTGAATTCATGCCTATCTTTTCTCTTTATTAAAAATGTAAAAATAAAATGGCGAAAAAATCAGCTTGAAATTGAGATGCAGTTACTTTGTTTTGTTAAAGTGGTGTCAATGAAATGTAATTTCTTAGAAATTAGCAACCGTTATGCGGATATTTGGCTGCTCACATGTGATCAAATGAACGAACTTAAGCCTCACCATCAACTTCTATTACTAAAGGTGTCTCCACTTTTTGATTAGAAATTTCACAAACTTGTGATGCTCTCTTTGCTGTACTTGATGTGACAAGTGAACGACTTATAGTGGAGGTGTTGTCTTCATTCTTTCAGTTCTGATTTTTGTTGATGTGAGTGGTAAAACTAATCGTTCAGTTGAGACTTTATACTGGATTTACAAGACAGCTTGCAACTGGATTAATCAAAAATGAAACTGATCTTGTACTCTACACTCCAAGAATTCAAGATCTCATCGATAAAGATCTAAATGTTCATCTCCTCCAAGATGGGTATCTTAGAAATAATTTTCTTTCACTTTCAGGAGATTCAGCAAGAGGTTGAGAATACTTTTGAAAATATAAAATCTAACCCAAAGATACAGGTATTTCTTTTATTAGAGAGAAAAGGGCTGGTTCAATCTTTCTTGGAAGGAAGACGGCTTCCAGATGACTCTTAAGCCTTTTTTTTGGAATTTTTTTTGATCTCTTTGCAGGTAGAAAGATAATACCATAGCTCAACAGATATACAGAGCGTTTTCTTGATGAAAAGCACAATATTATGTTCATACCATATCCATCTGCAGCCAATTCCAGATACGGAATCATCGGAAGGAAAAACCAGAAGAAAAGTCTGATTTCGACTTTTTGTTTCTGATCATGTTCTCGTTTTACTCCATATGAGGATGCAGGAGAACAGTGATAGCTGTGAGTTAAGATCGACTTCCAAAAACAGAGATCTAAGAAGAGTTCCATACTTGAGTGGAAACAGACTCACGTGACTCAGTACTGATAGGTGCGATAATGGGCAAAAAGTACCCTGAAAAATAAGATAGAACAGAGATCCTTTTAGGAGCAGTTTGTAGTGTTGTTTATGCATACTTTACATTTTGTTTGTTTTCTGGTATAGATTATTCAATAGATAAATACAAGTAAATATTGCTGAAATACCTATTACATATCATTATCATGATGATGTCTTTTATCAGTTCTGAGGTTTTGAACTTTATCTGTCATATATAAGATAATGTGTCAACAAAACTATTATGAACAAGTCACTCATTGAGCACAAAAATACGCTGGTAAAGTTCGAGGTATCTTCTCGTGTTCCTCTGAGACGAGAGATGATATGTCTACCTATTATAGTCCTGGTGTTGTACAACCTTGTTTAGAAATAGCAAAAATCCTGAATCAGCCTATGATTATACTCGAAAGGGAAGGACTATCGCTAGTGGTTAGGTGATGGAACCGCAGTACTTGGACTAGAAATATCTGAGGACTTGCTGGTTTACCTGTAATGGAGTGAAAGGCTATTCTTTTAAAGAGTTTGGAGGTGTAGATGCGATTCCCTCTTGTCTAAAAACTCAAGATCCAGATGAAATTATTTCAATCGTTGAAAATACTGCACCAACGTTTCGAGGATCAATCTTGAAGATATTTCGGCACCAAATTGCTTTTATATCGAAGATGAGGTTAAAAAGAGACTCAAATATCCCAGTTTTTCATGATGATCAACATGGAACAGCTATCGTCGTACTTGCCGGACTTATCAATGCTCTTAAATTAACAGGAAAAGAAATCTGATCCATCAAGATCGTTATCGCAGGAGCAGGAGCAGCTGGTCTTTCTATTGCTAAACTTCTGCAAGCATATGGAGCAAAACATATCATTATCACTGATTCCAAGTGAGCAATTCATTCCAAGAGAACCGATCTGAATCAATACAAAACTCCTCGAATTGCTACCAATCTCAATGATCAAGCCGGAACACTTGCAGAGGTGCTGGTTGAGCAGATGTGTTTGTTGGAGTAAGTAGACCAAATCTGATTTCATCAAATGAGGTTCGTACTATGAATCAGGATCCTATTATTTTGCACTTTCCAATCCAGAGCCTGAAATTATGCCAGAAGAAGCCTATGCTGGAGGTGCTGCTATTGTTGCCACTGGGCGCTCAGACTTCCCAAATCAAGTAAATAATGTATTAGCGTTCCCAGGGCTCTTCAAAGGTGTCTTAGAGGCAAGAATTCCTCAGATTGAGCATAAACATCTTATCGCAGTTGCTAAAGCACGCAGACTATGTTAAAACTCCAACTAAAGATGAAATTATCCCATGAGCACTTGATAAAGGCTGTTGCCCAAGTTGTCGCTGATGCAGTAAAAAGCATAAAAAATCAGACTTCTGAGATAAGTAGTTTTCAGGAGTCAGACTTTTTCTCTTTTATTTTCTCAAGTATGAGGATATGTTTCTCCTAGCTATTAACTTATCTTTTCTCTCTGATTAGCAGGAATTTTGACCGTTATGACGATCATTGTTGACTATTCCCAGAGTTTTTGCTAAACGAGACCAGAATCATCAGTTACAAGAGAGACTCCTTTTTGAGAAGATTTGCACTTGTTATCTCGCATGCAATTGCTATGGAGACGATAGATTTCTTATTCTCTCCTTACTTTTTCTCCTCGTAGTACTACGGTCAGTGGAAGCTTTTAGGGATTGCTTTTGAGTAGTATTGTTGTTTCAAGTTTGATCTTTTGGGGGCTCAAGAGAATCACACAGAGGATGAGACCTTCTGACGCATTACTCCAGCTTTCAGATTACTCATTCCCGAGCGGGCATACTACTGCATGATTTGTAATTTGTTTAACGCTTGCAGCTATTTATATCTATTTTCTTACCTGTCTTTTTCAAAACCAATGCTTTATACTTGGTGCATTGGGATTTGGAGCTATTGTGAGGCAGAAGTAGACGATATCTCAAGGTGCATCGAGATCTCTGATATTCTTGCAGGGGCTATCCTTGGAATAGGGAGTTTTATTGCGGCATATTTGTTTTTCCTCTATTTTGGTGATGCGCTCATTACTGACTAGAAGTTGTTTTTTTAATTCTTTTAGTTAAGAATGCTTGATTGCTGTATTATTGGAGCAGGAGCAAAGCGGGCTTTTCCTCTGACTGCATTTACCTAAAGAGTGGAAAAACTGATTCTAGAGCAAAATACTTCACCTGGGATTAAAGATTCTTTTTGTCTTGAAAGGGAGGTGTAATTTTACCAATCTCAGAGCTAGCTTCAAAACTTATCTTTGAGATCAAACTGCTAGAGTTCATCAGGTCTTGGGGACAGTTTTTGACCATCATGATATGATCAGATTTTTGGACTCTTTTCTATTTATTCCAAAGCAAGAGGATAATGGAAGGATGCTCCTTGAATCCAATAAATCCAAGCAACTGGTAGATTTTCTTGTACAAAAATCAGGAAAATCTGACTCAAATCCAGTATTCGACATCAGTTTCTCAGATCCAAAAACTTAGATTTTTCACAATTTCCACTTCGCAGGGCTCTTTTCAATCCAAAAGGTAGTGATTGCAACAGGAGGATGTCCTTCCCTAAGGTTTGAGGATCCGACTTTTATTTTCCATTTTGCAAAGGATCATAATTTGTGCTATCAAAGTCCAGCTCCAGCACTGTGCGGGACTCAATACCAAAGGGACCTCTCTTCCCTTTCTTGAAGCTCTGTTGAGGCAACGACAAAGCTTTTCTTGGATGGGAAAGCAAGTTTATCAAGATGATCGTGTGGTTTTATTTTACCCATCGAGGGTGAGTTGACCAGCGATATTCAATGCCTCGCTTTTGGCTTGGATATTTTGATCCTCATTTTGCCAAGAAAGCTCAGATCAAGATTACCATTCCTGGCCATCAAATAACCAAAGAGACTCCTTTTCCTACCTCAAAAGCTCCTCGTGGATTAAGATCATATACCCTTGACTCTTACTCCAATATCGCTTGAGGTCCTATGATGAGTCAAAAGTGATGAGTTGAGGACTAAACTTTGCAGAAGTAGGAGATGATTTTTCAGCTTCATAAACTTCCTGGTTGCTATGTATTGGGAGAGGCCCTTAATATACAGGGTAAGACTCTGAGGTTATAATCTCCAACGATGTCGAAGCTCTGCTTTTGTCTGTGCAAAAAGCTTAAAAAGAAGGCTAAAAAGTCAGACTTTTATCTTTTTCATTCAGACATCCAAAAATAGGTCTCTACTTCTTCAGCTATTTTTTATGAGTAAAAACTCAAGTCTTATCTACTTGAGTCTTTTTATTTTACAAATCATATTTTTCAATCAATGCTTGTGGATCCAGTTCTCTTCCCATAAAATCCTCAAAAAGCTCAATTGCTGGTTTTTAGTCCCTGAGCCAAGATTTGATCTCTATATTGATGTCAGATCTCAGGATTAAAAAGAGTCCCTTTTTCCTTATTTTTGAAAAACATCTGCCTCAAGTGCTTCTGCTCGCATATAGCTGTAATATCCTGCTGCATCCACCTCCAAAAGATGTGCAAGAAACAGCAATACATCTGGTATCTTTTCATCTCTTTTAAAAGAGTGAATGCTGATTGACAATTTCAAGAATCTTTTGATCAAGTTCTTCGATATTTTCAGGTACTTTATCTGAATAGAGCATGAGATCAACGATTGCAAGTTCGTTTTGTCTAATGACCCAGTTTCCCCATCATAAAGGTAGAAAGCTTTTTAATATTTTCCAACATCTCATCTGGAAGAGGCTCTCATGTCTGGTAATGCTTGGAGAGCTGTCTTAATGCTTCAGGCTCACTGCCCATCTTTCCAAGAGCTGTGAAGGGAGCTCTACAAAATCCCACTCAACATTAAATCCATTAAGTTCAGGATATTTTGACTCAGCAAGCATTGCATGGAGTGCATGTCCAAATTCATGAAATAGTGTCTCTACATCAGAGAGTTTCAAGAGAGTAGGTCAGGATTCAGATTTTTGAAAGTTACATACATTGAGAATAATAGGAAGTTGTTTTGAGTTTTTGGCTCTAAGAATATCAGCCCAGGCTCCAGGCCTTTTTACCAGGACGATAAAAAGCATCTAGAAAAAGTAGGAAATCAGATTTCAGTCTTTGAACACTTCATAATAGAGATTGTCTTTTTGTCTCTCAGGTTTTCTTTATTTCAATACCAAAGAATTTTCCTACAAAAGAATGAAGCCAGCTCAATACCTGATCAAATTCAAAATATTCTTTGAGTTTTTCCTCCTGAATAGCAAAGACTTCTTCCTTATATTTTCTCGTATAGTATGCCAAGTCCCACGGTTCTAGTCTTTTCTAGTTGGTAGTGGTTTTTAGTGTTTCAATTTCTTTTTCTGCTTTTTGGTAGTGCTTTTTCAAAGATTTGATGAATCATATTTTTGCATTTTCTGGGCTCCCTGCCATTCTTAGCTTGAGTTGATAGTCAGCAAAAATTTCAATATCACAAGAGTTTTTGCTTTCTCTTCTTCGAGTTTAAGGAGTTCAAGAATGAGAGGTTTGTTGTTATAAGGAGCTTTACTCGCTCGCTCTTCACGGATCCAATAAATATCCTGACGAATCTGGTTATCATCACAATATCTCAAAAATATCAATCAATATATTTGGATCAGCATCGATGGTCAGTTTTCAACTTTCTTTACTAGCGTTTTTGATCTTTTCTAGGCTTAGTGCTGGCATATGAGAAAACGCTTCTAGATTATCAGTCTTATAGCTAAAAATTTTTGTTGATTATCTACAACATTGTTTTGGATCTGATCAGAGAGCTTTGCGATTCTCTGGTTAATCGTTTTGATTTGAGATTGGATAGCTTCTGGTTGGTTGATCCCTCTATGTTCAAAATCCTCTAAACGAAGAGTAAAAATTCTGATTTCTTCATTTGTTCGTCCCTTCTTTTTTTGAGCTGCATCACGATTGATGAGATAATAGTCTTGACTGTAGGAGATTTCATCAGCAAAAGCCAAATACTCTTCTTGAAATTGTTCAATAATCTCACGAAAATTTGGAGCAAGTCCCTACAGAATACAAGTGATTTACCAGATTCCACAATGTTGAGGTTGATTTTTCATTTACATTCAATTCAAGAATTTCAAAGAGTTGATCTTTTGGGAGCTTGAGGAGTGCTTCTCTGCTTGAGTTATCTTGCAGTCTTGCCAAAAGAGCACGGAAATTACTTTTTCTTGTTCAAGAAGCTCAAAGAGGAGTGCTAGTACCTCTTTTTCTGATTCAGAGAGAGAAATAAGCTAAAATCTGGAATTCAAGATTGAGAAAAAGTATTCAAAATCTGACTTTTTCATGTCTTTTGTTTAATGAAATAAAGTTTTTGAAAAGATAGAGGATCTCTGAAAAATTATTGCTTTTTGGAGAATATAAATGACTCTATCAATATCTCCTTCAAAAAGCTGGTACTCGATCTGTGAAATCAGATTTATTTTCTTTTTGACAAACTTTATGGAGAACCTGTAGTTCCTCTGGTTGTTTTGTTTCATGAGGAGAAAGTATCCTCATTTTTTGAGCAGAGGAGTGCTCCCATTCAAAGCAACTTGTCCGCATAAGCGACTGCTCTGGCAGTGAGAATGTCTGCTTGCTCTCCTTGATAGTCCTCGATTCTTGTCCAGAGGACTTTTGCATTGCTTGCTCAAAGATCAGCGAGCATTTCATTGACTGCTAGAGTCTTTTTTCTAACTGAATCAATCCCCAAAAATCTACACTCAGGACAGCTTAAAAGCCAAAGGCATCAACGGAAAAACCACCTCCGTCCCACATCAATCACCAACTTCCCTTTTCAAAAAGTCCAGTTTCCAAAAGCTTCAAACTATCTTGAATATGCTTGAGATAGACTCAGTCTGCATCGCGAATCGCAGAGAGGTTGAGTTGTTGAGTTTTGGTCAAAAAAGTAGTTATGAGATGGTCTCGCATAGTATTGTGATCAAGCTAAAGTAGCTTAATCATAGGAGTTTAGCTTAGCATATGCAAGACAAAAAGCACTTATCTAGAAACCTAAATAAGTGCAGAATAGCTATTACCGTTTCAAAGATAGATAATTAATGATGTTTGTTTGCTGATCCAAGACTTACATAAACATCAGATCCTGAAGTACATGTAACTCTCACTGAATAAACTTGTTTATTTGTATCGATCTTTCTGCGTACAGATCTCTTGAGGTGGGACATCAATACGACCGCCATTTATAGAAAACCCTTGAGTCAAATTCAATGTATTCAATGACGGCAGATTGTCTTCTTGAATTATTGGTAGCTCCAATAATATAGAAGTCGTCGCCATTGATTCCTTTGAATTCGTGCCCTTGAATTGCACTCAAGGTCACTCCCTCAACAGGAGCTCGAGTTTGTGCAGGAGAAGATACTCTACTAAAATTGAACACTGTCAGCAGGAAATGCCTGCTGAAAACCATCAACAAATTGTCACAAGATATGAACAATCCTACAATACTCAAAAAGAGCAATAAAAAGATACTTTCTCATATGATTGCTAGTTTTTTGTATCTTTTGAAACGAATAACAACTATTTGTTGTGTACTTTATAAAGATTAAAGATAGAATGTCAAGGAGAAAGTTAAAATAATCAAAAATTTGATAAAGTGATCAATAGGACTAAAATTGAAAAAGAACCTTTTATTTACTAATCTTATGCTATGGACAAAAACACTCTATGAAACCAATAAAAAGCACTTTACATCTTAGGAGCACCTTTTTGAGTGGAGCAAATTTGATAGCGATAGGGACATTGATATACAGTTTTACAAAATATCCTATTCACTTGATTTCATGCGATTTTTCTTAGAGTAAAGGACTTGATACCTACCCGAGCAGATAAATCTGATTTTTCAGAGGCTATGGTTCTCTTGTTCCAGAAATATCAGTATCTAGGATATGGACTGGTGATTGTGTTATTTGTTGTTTCGCAGCTTGTCAATTACAAAAGAAAAATATTTCTTGGTTGAGTTTCTTTATTATTTCCCTGGTTTTTGCTGGATTTGGATTGATGTACTGGATGACTCATCATTCCTCAATTCTTGACTATTTATTCTAAAGTTCCTTTTGAAATTTCCTACAAAAGAGTATCCTAATCAAAAAGTACTCTTTTGTTTTCTAGTGTTTATTCTTATGAACAAATCAGTCTTTCCTTTTTGCTCTTGCAGGATTGACCATTCTTCTTGCTTGATGCAGCTTCTCGACTCAGCAAAAATAATACACAAGATATTTCGCTGCTCGAAAAATCAGTTTCTAGAATTCAGCTCTGGAGAAAAGCCACTTCCTAGCTGAAGCATCCCTTTTTGACAAACGCTATTTTCAGGAGATTATCATTATAATTCTGATCTCTCTCATCTCGATTTCAATTATTATCCACAGTATAGTTGATCTCTGTTAACGCTCAAAATCTGCTCATGAGACTGACCAAATCGATTGTGCAAAGTAGGGAAAGCTGACTTTGAGAGTGATTCCTCTTATTCGAACAGAGATTTGAGTTTAGCATATGCAGTTTCTTCAGTTAATGAGTAATGAAGAAAAATCTTTGAGCTGTTTGTTTATATTTCCTCTAAATCTATAGAAGTATGAGTAGCATAGATTCAATTTTGAGCCATAAATCCATCTTCTCCATATTGATCAGTTCGTGTATAAAATACTTACTTCATTCAATATAAAAAGAAGTCAAGGATTATTATTTATACACTTTTCCTTCAGATATTTCATGAATTCTATACAGATGAAGCTTGTTTTTGTAAATAAATCATTGAGATTCTTCCCCAGCCCCGCAATCCAAGAGTGTCCTGAATATTGAAAAGCTTCTCCAGTATAATAAGGTTGTTTCAGGCAAAAAGAGTCATCTAATCGTTGATTACTAGTTTTTGATAATATCCTCAATCTTTAAAGGTTTGTTAGCTGAATAACGACTTATCCCATCGTGTTTATATTTACGGAGTTCCTCTCACGTTCATTTTTCCATCAAGGAGAGTACACTAGGATTACCAGTCATCAGGACAAAAGAAAATGGCGGGAATAAGACACGAGACCACTGACAATTTCCTCACCTTAAATTTTCTTTTGAGTCGTTCTGTCTCTGCATCTTCACAACTATACATTGAAGGTTCATGTCCTTGTTTATCAAAATACGATCAAAAAGTTTCAAAAATCAGAAAGCATCTGCAATTCCATGATCATCAAGGGCTCATAGTGGTTGAACTACTCAACTAGTAGTGGTAAAAAGGAACTTGCTTGATCACTAAAGGCTCTTCCTTAAAAGGAATTTGAGATTACTTTTGAGGGTCTCAGAAAGACGATGATCGTTATCAATATAAACTTATTCCTAGAACGATTCCTATTACCACGATACCAAAGTACGACAAGATATTTATGCATCATTAAGAAAAATAAAAATAAAGTAAGCATGTACATAGTATCATATATATCTCTTTTCAAGAAAAGAGCAGAATTCCCGCTCTTTAACAATAATTATACTATTATTTTCTCTCTTTACTTTTCACTACATGATGTCTGTGTTGGATAGAGCAAGTCAATGCATTCTTTTTGCAAAAACTTCCAAGATCTCAAAGTAAAATCTGCTCGTGAATCTTGACTGCTAAGAGCCAATCATCACTTTCAACGACATAACTGATCAAGATTTTCAAGTTTTGAAGCTTTGCATCTCTTTGAGTACTGCTCGTTCAAAAGTTGTTTTTCTTGTGTTTTTGATAATTTCTTCAATAATTTTGGGGATTTGACGTACTTTCTCAACTGGGGTTTCATAAGTTATAGTAAGAGAATCTCTTTCTTCTCATTTCAATAGTTCACTGTTTTCGATGACTTCAGCAACTACAAGCCTATTAGGGATAACAATCGATTTTCCCTCGACGGTTTCGAGGCTCGTAGCTTCTAAGTCAGATTTTTAACGGTTCCTGTAAAATTTTTGATAGTGACATATCTCCAATTCTAAAGGGAGAAGAACTCATAATCGAAAACGAGCTAAAAATCTTCAATTAATTTTCTGTGAAGCAAAGGCTACAGCAACTCAACCGACTCCTAGTGAAGTCAAAAGGAGTCAACGCCACTCAATCGTGTTAAAAATACTAATGTAGCGATAATCCATACCCAATTTGTAAAAATAGTACGAAAATCGCTATTAGATTGTGTTTAGTCTTGGGATCTTGAGGGTTTGAATCCCTTTTCCATCACAACTCTCAGAATATAATCCAAAATTCTTCCGACCTCTCTCATTACGCAAAGATAAATAGCCCTGCAAAAACTCCATCAGGAACCTTAGCAAAGGGCAAAACTAGCGATGCAGCAAAAAGCGGTATAATGAGTACTGAATATCGTGAGAAATTTCCAAAAATCTCAAAACCTTTTTCTCAGGGTGTTTTTGCAGCTATTTTTGCGTCATAAGTATCTGCAAAGTCGCTTGATAAAAAAATCAAAATGGCGACTCCTCCAATAAAGATTGCTCCTGCGAGAAAGAGCTCTTCAGAAGTGATTCTTGCATGTCTTGTAAAAAGTGATAATTTCATTCTGCTTTTCTCATAAAAATAGTTAAAAGAGTTTGTTTTTGAGAGTATCTCAAACTTGTTTCCCCGAGACAGAAGCCTAAATCTCTCCACTTTAAAAATCAAAAACTTCCTTCCTCTCCAAAATATCCAGAAAGGTCCTAATTTTTGATTAAGTTGTTCTGCTTGTTCATCGCTGAGCTTAACCGTATTTTTGTTTGCATATTTGTCCCAAAAATCCTTGACTAAACCTTGTTGAGGGATCCATCCACCTTGATTTCAGATTTTTAAAGATAGGAACTCCGATTTTTCGACAAAGAGGGCACTTGGTAGTTGAGAATATTCAGGGTGGTCAGATAGATACTGTTTTCAGAGGCAAGGAAGGAAATATTATTTTTGTTTTTCAATTCCTCGATTCTCAAGAAGATAGTTCCAAACCTGACTTTGGAGTTCGAAAGAGTCGTTGAGTCAGATTTTTCTTTTTTTCCTTTTATCATATTGAGGGGTGTAGGGAAGAGATGAGAGTTTTTGAGTTTTGCGATAAAAGAATCCTCCAGTTTTTTTGTTTGTGTGGCCAAAATCTTGCAACCTTTTGAGCATCTTCTTGGCTTAGTAAGTTTTTCATCTCAATACTGCATCAAACCTGGAGATTTTTCATCTATCTCAACATTGGATAACTCTACGCACCTTCAAACTCTTTTTCAATATTTTTCAGATGACTTGCTCATTTTCAAGGGGATTGAGAGTGCAAGTCGAGTAGACAATTTCTCCTCAGACTTTTTGTAGCCAATACTCCAGAACGCAATATCTGATATTGCAAATTGGAAAATCCTTGAGCGAGTTTGGGATCTCGATAGTTTGTATTTTGTCGTGTTTGTAGTTCATTTCCCTCTCCAGAACATGGTGCATCGACGAGCACTTTATCAAAAGCTTTCAAAAGCTAATTCTCCAATTTGTTCTCCACGGTATGCACAGACTGCACTATTGCTCATTCCGCAGCGATTGAGATTGAAAATAAGTGCTTTTTCTTCTCGGATCTAGTGGCTCATTAGCAAGAAGAAATCCGTTTCTAGACTCAATAAAGCGGTCTGCAATTTTGTACTGATTTTCCCTCCTGGTGCAGCACAAAGATCTAACACAAGATCTCATTTTTGCACATTAAGCACTTGTGCAGAGAGACCAGCAGCTACCTCTTGTATATAAAAATATCCTCCCTGATGGAGAAAGTGGCTTCCCAAACTTTTTCATCTTTGTGTACATAGAGAACATCATTATAAATTTGTCCTTGTTGCTTAGTGCAGGAGATTTGAGATCTCGTCCAATGGAAGAAAAATAAGGTAAAAATTCAGATTTTTTTATCCTCATTTGTGATGATTTTTGATCGATTTATCAATTCTGCTTTGATAACTTGCTGTAAACGCATCAAGCTCCTCTTCTGGTAGTATCGTTGCAATAAAATCGAGATATTTGAGTTTCTTCATCCTTGGTTCCTATGATATGAAATATATTGAGAGTATAGTATTTTATCAGTTGAAAAGCAAGAGAAAATCTCTTTTTCTCCAAAGATAAAAAGAATTCTGATTCAGAATTCTTTCTATTTGTTGTTTACTTGATTGTGATTCTGGAGTGCAGATTTTTGCGATTATCTTGATAGAACTTGGAATTGACAAAGCGATAGAGAGCTTTGTTCTCAGAATAGTATACAATTCGAGCTAATCATATTATAAAACACAAAGGCCACAAATCCAAAATAAAGAAACTGTTGAATGCCAAATCCCATTTCATAAGAGCTAATGCCAACAATAATCCCTATAAAAGGAAATAATACTGGTAAATACCCTCCCAGGCAATAAGATCATGAGAAATTTTCATAAAATTTCCTTGTTCTGAACTGGATAGTTGGCGAAATCTTTCGACGAAGTTGTTGAGCTAGATCCTCGAGTTTTTTAGCTCATCAATAGAGTAGGGCTGTGGGTCTTCGGTAGCAACATTTTGTTTACTCATTTTTCTCCCATAGGAGAGTTCGTGATTGTTTGTCCATAACTATTATGTTAAATTTCTGTTTCTTGGTGTGATATTATTCTTTTCCTCATAAAAATCAAGAATTATTCAGGGATGATGAATCTTCTATTGTAGTAAGTTAGGTTCTTGAGCAATCCACGTAGCCAGATAAGATCATCACTTCAGATATAAGGAGGTTCATGTTTAAACTCTTTCTTTAAGTATTTAATCATGTTTTTGCTGATAAATTGCAAAAATTCTTCATTATCATCAAGTCCCTATCCACAGATCCAAAAATCTTTAAATTCTTCTTCAACCTCAGAAAGAGCGGTAAACATTGCTTTATTTCCACTTGCTCCAATCCTAACAAGTCTCAAACAAAAACTTGCTTGAGAAAGTTTTCAATTTCTCCTCACAGTTTGGAGTTTGTTTGTTTTTGATGCTGTGATTCAAGACCAGCAGTCCAAATAAGAGCTCTCTCAACTGACCAAAAATCCCAAACTTAAGCTTTTTCCCATAGTATTTTTCAGTATTTGTACTTTACTCTATTTAGTAACTCTCGATTCATCCAAAAGTCTAACTTATACAAGCATTCTTTTAGCAAGAGGTGATCAGTTTCATCAATTACCTCCTTATCCAAAAAGTTAAAAACTCTGATTTTTCTTCCTCACAAGATTTCAGTGATCGGTCCATAAAAAATCTTGGATAAAGCTTTTTATCTTTTTTGACTCGTTCAGAGATTTTGCTTCCATACTTTTCTCTAAAGAGGGTGAGGATTTGAGGATTTTTGATGGTTAGCCTTATCTCTTTGGGATTTAGATCTTGGAAAAATGCAGCAATAGCTCCTTGTATATGGAGATTGAGTACCGAAATATTGCTACTAGTGTCCTCTGGCATAGCCCCTACAGGAAGTGTTTTTATTTTTCCAGTCGTTTCTAAGCTGATTATTGATAAACTCGTAATAATAACGTGTTTTTATGATAAAAAGAAATTGCTATTTGTCAAAACTGAGATCTTAGTTGGGGAGTCTACCATATCAATAAAATGGTCTTCTCCACAGTAGTTGAGGAGTTGAGGCTTGTTAAATCTGAGGTAGAAACTATCACCCCTGGCGGTGCTCATTCCTCCAGTCATCATGACATAAAAGTTTAAGAGCCTTTCCATTACTTTTTGATTCTCTCTTTACTCTCTCTGGCATATCAAGGGATTGATATCTTCTCCATTGTCAATTGCAGAGAGCATTTCATCCATATCTTCCAAGATGTCTTCTTTTCCCTCAGCCCTAAAAAGCTTGATCACATAATTTTGGATCCCAGAAAAGAATCAGTATTTGTATTTTTTTATTTTCCAAAAGATAGTCAAAAAGCTCATTAAGTTTTCTCCTGATTTTAAGAAACTTTGTACAAGGGATCTGTCTCAGTCTTTGGAAAAATCTTATTAATAATCGTATCTACTGCAATAAAGGGATCCGAGGTTCCGAGTAAATATTTAATCAAGATATCACTTGGCCAGACATTCACCATTACAGACTGCTCAAGAGGAGAAAAGTTTGGTATCGTTTGTGTTGTATGATAGTTGCTTCTAAATGCTCCAATAAGCTTTATCTTTTACTATTTTTTTCCAAAGAGCCAATCTAGATGGTCATTATCATTGTTTTTGATAGAGGAGGTCGTTAAGTTTTTTATAAAAATGATAAAGGAGAAAAAAGAATGCAGTCTGATTTAAGAGTCCTTTTTACTGTTTCAAATTCATCTTTACTGATTTTGGTATCCAGATGTTTAAAAGTCATCTTGTAGAAATCAAAAAGAGTTCTACAAACCAATTAAATTGTTCACTCTCTTTTCCTTTTTGGAAAGACTTTGATCCTTGCAATCATCGAAAATGAGAGGAGATAAGTTGAAAATAGCGCTTGTACAAAATGCTCAGGCATATCTTCTAAAGCCTCCTTTGAAATATACGGCAGCTAACATCGTCATTGCATTTGCTAGATTTGCAGGGGAGTAGAAGGTATAACCATTGAGGTTTGCTGCATGACACAATAGGCAAAAATAGTTATCCAATTCTTGTTCATTCTCTCCCAGGTTTTGGTTTCACAGTCCGAGTTTGAATTCTATTGGATCAATATTCACATCAAAAAGGTTAAGTTTATGATTTTTCTACATGTTTACGGTTGATTACTGAAAAATTCCTTTTGGAGAAATAAATCCTACAAACATACTTGCAGGATTCATAGTGTTGTGAATAGTTGAGTTTGGAAACTTAGTCAGCAAAAAGCCTTTTAAACAAATGCATCGCTATCTAACATTGAGAATAAAAGTGACAAAAATCTGATTCTGATTATTGAATCTTTTCAATTGTAAATTGCCACTCAAGAGGGATTGCTGTTTTCAATGCTGTTTTGATCAAGAGAAGCTATGATAATTCCTTCTTCACTTCCTGTCCCAGCAAAAATAAAGGTGTTTTCTCAGATCTGGATTTCTTCTCCAAGTTTTTCTGGGATTGATCCCAAGTTGATTCAAAAATCACAAGCGGTACTTTTTCAACCAAGAGGATCATGTTTTTTTGGAAAGGGTCTTGGAGGCTACCAGTTTTTACTTCTCCTTGCTTGCTTCCTTTCAAAAATTCAAAAACCTGACTCATTTCTGGGCTGTACTGTTGATTTTGAAAACTACCAGTGGTTACTATGCTTTGGTCTATAGGGCTGATTGCAGAAAATGAGTAGTCAAGCGTTGATTCTTCGCTTACTTTTTGGTGCAAAACATCCTGCTAAAACTCCACTCATTATACCAAAACCAGCAATTAGCATCAGCCTTTTTGTCTTTTTGTTTGCATGATATTTTTCTTGTAAAGAATAAAAATTCCCCTTTAGCTTACAAAACATTATCCATAATGCAAGAGGAAAAATAACTTTTCTTAATTCTTCTTGTATTTTTTTAGGCAAATCACTACGCTCAAATAGTGTTTATTTAATCTTACTTAAGATATGTTAAAAATTACTAATTTGTCAGCACAAGTTGAAAAATAAAAGAAATTCTGCATTCGATTTCGCTTTGACTTTCAGTCAGGGAAAAATTACTGTATCCTTGGAAAAATGGATCAGGGAAGTCATCTCTTGCTATGCTTATTACGGGGAATCCAAAGTATGAGATTACTGGTGGGACTATCGAGCTTGATGGTCAAGTTTTTGAATGAAATGTCTCCAGATGAGAGAGCTAGAGCTGGAATATTTCCTTACATTCCAAAATATCCCAGAAATTCCAGGTGTAAAAGCTCTTTGAATTTCCTTAAATCCATTTATGATGCGAAAAGCTGAGACCCCATCTACATTTCTCTCTTTCAAAAATCATTGAACCTTTGATGCAAGAACTTGAGATACCAAAAGATTTTCTTTTGGAGAGATCTCAATGTAGGGTTTAGCTGGAGGAGAAAAGAGAAAAAAATCGAAGTCCTTCAAATCAAGCTTCTTAATCCAAAAATATATCATCCTCGACGAAATCGACTCAGGACTCGATGTAAATGCTGTAAGGCAAGTGGCTGAGCTCCTCGAGACCACCAATACTCCAGACAATAGTTTTATCATCATCACGCATCTTTTTGAGATGCTGCAAAAACCTCCCACTCGAGCAGGTACTTGTCCTCGAAAAAAAGGTGTGATCAAACAAGTATGAGGTCGAGAACTCATCGAAAAGTGAAAAAGACGGATTCTAGTCTGTCTTTTTGCTGTTATTTTTAATGGTTAGTTATAAAAATGGTAAAAATCGCTTCGTACTTATCAACTTTATAAACAAAATTTGAAAATCTGATTTCTTTTTGTTGGTCTCTCTTTCTCGGAGCTTGTACCCAAAAACAAATGCTCAAGCCTGAACAAGTTTCGTCAATAGCACCTGTGCTATCTTGAACTCAGCAATCAACTCCTGAACGAATAGACGATCCAAATATCCCCACTGTGAGCCACTAGATCTGAAGCCAATAAAGCCTGAGGAGATCATCAATATCGATGATGTGGTACAAAATTGTAAGTATGAGACAGGGGCATATTTTTGTATTCGGATATTGGAGCTTGATCAAATTTTCCTGTGATAATCGACCTTTTGGAAATGAAATATCACAACACAAGACTCATCAATTAAAGACGAGCCACCTCTTTGTGAATATTGAGAAGAGAAATATTATCCTTTGAAAGAAAAATGAATCAGATATTATAAACTTTATTTAAAAAAATACAAAATCCAGGAAAATCCTTACTTCAACAGCATTAATCTCCATGGAGAATTAGATGAGAGATCCGTTCATCGATACTTTTAACTGCAAAGAATCTAGACTGGTAAGAAACTGATCGATATTTCTTATGGAGCAAAATGAAAAACATTATTTTTTTCCGCATAAGTGAACAAGAAGAATATCTTATGATAGATAATAAAAAGTATACACTGTCTGAAATTTTTATTCATAATGAATCTGATAATGTTGAAACAAATATTATCACAGAATCACCTCGAGTTGCAAGCAAACTTCAATGAGATAATCTTATTGTAAATAAATATACCAATGGACAAATAGTAAAGAAATATAAATCAAATCCTGATTTAATTGATAAAGATTTCAAAAAGAACGGGGGATAATCCTGTCATATGAACTTTTCAAATCAAAACTTGCCAAATTCACTATAGAAAAACTCTCTAGGAAATACCTAGAGAGCTTTTTCAAGAAAAGTAAGTCCCAAAAACTAATCTTTCACCACTCCCCAACACCGCTTCTTCAGTACTGCTTTTCTGCTTTTTGATCTTGATGTTAATGGGAGAATTTTGATTAAATTGCTCAAAATTTCTCAGGTGTATTGTCGTCCTGAAGCTTTGCTAAATATGCTTGAAAAACGCTCAGGAGGTAGATGAATCCCCATCTTCTCTGCGATCGTCAGAAAAGAATCAGATTCTTTGATTTTTTTCTCCTGAGATGCTAAATTTTTCCAGTTGTGTGATTTTTTTCATTCTTGGGGATTCTGATAATCTCCTTCGTAAATGCTGATGAAAATTGTACCTATAAAATCAATGACCCTTTGCGGATTTGTGGATTTGTCTATTAAAAAGATGAAAAAGTCAGATTCCCTATTTTGTTTTGTTCCAAGAGTTCACATCCTATCTCGAGTTTTTCAGCGGGGATGTGTTCTTTTAATTTTTGCAAAAAAAGTTAATGTCGTATCTATACAGGCTCCCATATAGAATGTTTCTCTAGATGTCAAAAATCTCTGAGATTGTTCTGTCTCCCAACTTCACTTTTGTATTTTTTCATTGTTTCGTCTTACTTTTTTTGAGAGTCTTTGCAGGTGTAAAGATAGCCATCTTCCCTGATTTTTCGTGGAGAGTGTTTTTCTGACTCTAAAGTGCCTCTTTCATGTCTTAGCATAAAAATCTCTTGAAAAAAAGTAAATACCTAATTATACTTATCCCACTATAAAAAGTCAAAAACCTGACTTCTCTTTTATTGTTTTTCCTTTCGATGGCTAAAATTTCCACCAAAAAAATTTGATCAGATTTTTCTTATTTCCTTGAACTTTATCCCAACGCTCAAACCGAGCTCAATTTTGATAATGGTTTTCAGCTCCTCGTTGCTGTTGCACTTTCAGCACAGGCTACCGATAAACAAGTCAATAAAGTTACCTCCTCACTTTTTCCAAAAAGTTAAAAAGCCTGAAGATATTCTTCAGATGGGCTTTGAAGACTTTGAGCAATCAATCAAATCTATTGGTCTCTATAAATCCAAAGCCAAAAATCTCGGAAAAACAGCACAAATCCTTGCTCAAGGAGATGGTGTAATTCCTTCCACACAGGATGAACTCGTAAAACTCCCTTGAGTTTGAGAAAAACCGCAAAAGTGATTCTTGCATGTTCTCTATCATCAGCCAGTGATTGCGGTAGATACCATGTGCATCGTATTTGCAATCGCTAGGGCATTGTGAAGACAGCTCAGCCGCTTCAAACTTCAAAACTTCTTGAAACTCTTATCCCAAATCAGTATAAACAGATAGCACATCATGCTATGATTCTTTTTGGTCGTTATTTCTGTACAGCGAGAAATCCCAAATGTGCTGACTGTAAACTTCAGGAGATTTGTCGCTATTACAAAGATCTTCCAAAGACAAAACCACCTCAAAAATAGATAAATCTGAATACTATCGCTTGTTTGCCTTTGTTTTTAATTCGTTGTTTTAAAGTACAATAATGTTTAAAATTGCAATGCAGGAGCCTAAAATGGTGACTATGACTTTTCTCAAAATGCTTGTCGATCTCTGAGAAAAAAAAACATCAGTGGATTGCTGATTTTTATCCTATTTGAGCGGATATTTTTGTATTTTGTTTATCCAATATTCCTTTACTTATTGGTATCTAAGAGGGATGATCACCAAAGAAATAAAGCTATTCAAAGCAGGATGCTTTTAATCATTTTTCTTTTTCATGCTTGTTTTCTGTGATTGTAAATATCCTTTCTCAGCAGTTTTTTGACAAACAGAGGCCAATTTATGAGCTTGGGACTGTTGTTGTAGATAAGGATACTATTTTTGCATCAGTTTTTGCCAGTGACATCCTTTCCTTCTGATCATGCAGTGGTAACTTTTCTCAATTGCAATGGCAACCTTGCTTTTGGCACTCCGTTCTCATAATAAAAACCTTAAAATCTGGTCAGGTTTCTTGTTTGTTTTTGCTGTGATTACCGGACTTTGTAGGATCGGAACTACAGTGCATCGAACGACTGATATCTTTGGCAGGAGTAGTAGTTGGACTTCACACCGAGTTGTGCTTTTTTTCTGCCAAAGCCACATGGAGCTCTTTGACTCGCTATGTCCTATGATCCGATCATTCAGCTTTGAAACTCGACTTATGAACAAACTATTTAAACGAAAGACTGAGTAATATTTTCTTTAGTTGGTAATATTAAAAATGAAAACTGAAAATCGAATTATCATTTCAGGAGCTGGGCTTTTGATAGCTTTGTTTGCTTATTCCATCTATTGCCTGAGTATCCCACACTCTTTTGAGAGATTCAACACAACGATCAAAAAGTCAGACTCATTCTTTTTCCCTGACAAATAAAACAAAAGTCTGATCTCCCATTTTGTGATACGCTTCCAGATGAGGAGCAGACCTTTACACAGTGCCAGATTCGTTAGGTTTTATTTTCTCTCTCCTCCAAAATGAAAAATTACCATTTCTTGTCCTTCTCACTTGAATCTTACTTCTTTACTTGATGTCAATCTCTTCAATTGAAAATATAAAAAGACCAAAAATCAGACTTTCGACTGTAGTCAGCCTCATTATTACGAGAACCTGAAACTCAACAAAAAGGTGAGTTTTGCTCGAGACGAACCATCACAGACTTATCAGCTCTCAGTTCCTGAGCTCTGCCTCAAACTTACTGCATATCCTGATGACCAAGTGCCACTTCAAGACTGGAAAAAGCAGTACAAGCTGATGCAGCTCATGGCTTCCTCATCAAAAATAATGCTCTCGAGTCGCAAAATGCCGATGGCTACAGAATTATCAATCACTTTCTCATAAAAAGACAAAAATCCTGACCAAGACCTCGATACCGCTGTACAGTCTGACTATCAGATCAGAACCTCTCAAAACCTTGAGATCAACGGACAAAAGTATTGTACTATCATTCCAGATGAGAGAGCTCCAGAAAAGGTAGTCTGAAATCTTCTTCAGCATCCAACAGCTCAAAATAGCTTTAGAATCGTATAGACTTTTGACTTACAATGAACTTGCTCCGCAAGAAAAATGATGAATTCCGAGTTGGAGGGCAGGTTTGCGGAAATAATTATCCCTTTTGGCGAGATAACTTTGATCAAATCAGAAATCATCAAATCCTCTACAGTACTGACTGAGCCAATAGATACTTGATTTATAGCGTAGATGATAGTCAAGATCCGCAGTATTCATTATTTCATAATATTGAAGTAGTATTTACCGACAAATCGTAGCAATAAAGCTTTTTGCTTTGATTTTCACAAGAGTTTTTGTATACTTTTTGCTGAAGTTTTATTTTTATAAACAGTTATGACATCATCTCGTATTATTGCGCTGAGAATTCCTTCTTATAAGATCTATGAAGACGAGTTGGTATATGCATTTTTGGATATTCATCCACTAACGCCAGGTCATACCTTGCTTATTCCAAAGATCGAAGAACCATATTTTGCTAATCTCCCTGAAAACTATGCCTCAGCACTTATGATAACTGCTCAAAAGCTCGCTCAAGCACTGGACAAGAGCTACCTGATGTCAAAGGACTCAGCTCATGATCGCTGGGACGAGATGTTCCCACATACGCACTTGCATTTGATTCCCATCAAACTCAATGCACGACCTTCGTAAAGAAGAAACACTAAATCTGTCTCCTGAAGAGATGCAAAGAGATCCAAAGTCAGATTTTTGAGTTTTTTGTAAAATGTATATCCATCGATTATTGATTCCCAGCTTTAAATTGCTTTTCTATGAGGAAGTTTTGTATTGTCACTGTTCTATGAATGATATGACCTCAGGAGTGATTGTTTTCGTCACTCATCTGCACTGCTTGTCTTCACCTCCACGTCCCTAAGAAGATACGCTTTTCCTTTCATAAGACAAAACAATAGTACTTCATGCTGTTAGTTTCATTGATGCCGTAAATCAGTCATTTGGACAGGGATCGTCCATTATTTAAGCTGAGGATATGAGCCCAAACTTCGAAATACGGTATATACAAACCAACAGTTGTTACCATTTGACAGGTCAAAGATTCTGATCTTTCGATTGCAGTTTTTCTTCATTCAAAGATATTTCTATGTTGGATCCTTGTACCAAAGCATAATTATCTCCTTGCTTTTTGAGCAACTTGATGGCAAAGTTATTAACCCTTGAGAGTCATTTAATTTCAATGCTTTCTCTAGCAAAATCTTAGAGGTTATTGTACAGGGGCGTGGAGCCAAGACTTTTTCTTTTTATGGAGGGGTTTGCGGAGTCGCAAGTCAGCTTTTCGTGCCTGATTATCATCTCCTCAGGTTAGAATTGATAAAAGACGAGGCCACAATGATCGGTATATGCAGTATTATGGTTCTGAGGTTGAGGGAGATGATGCGGCTGTTTATGAGCGAAGTAAGCAGTTTGTGTTTACCAATACTTCAGACTTTCCTTTTCTCATTAAGACAGAGGAAATCCAGAAATCATACCAAAGCTTTTCTTTATTACTAGAGGCAAAAGGGCTGTTGATCAGCACCGAGTAACTATTGACAAGACCAAAGATTACTCCTCTGACCATTGATCTGAGCAAAAAGTCTATAAACAAGCCCAAATCTCTAAAAATAAGTTGTAAAAATCAGATTTCTCCATTCTTTGCTCCTCAAAAGCTTGATTGTCAGACTCATTATCAGGCTCAGGAGCTGTCTTCTCAGTCTTTTCGCTCGTTATGTCAAAACTTCAAGATAGAAGTTTATAGCACTAATTTATCATGCACTGCTCTTATGAATCTCAATGAAATTATTGATCAAGTATATCAACTCTTTCCCTGAGTTTTCTCGTGAGGAGATTTCCGAACTTTGTTTTGATTATCTGGCACAGTTTCAATGAGAAAAACTAAAGGAATCAACAAAGGAAAAATCTCTCAAAAATATCTAACTAAAGAATTTTGAATCGAGCGAGAAGAGGAGAAATGAGGAAAAAGTCAGACTTTTACTTCTTTTTCAAGTATTCCAAGATACCTTTTTCTTATACCAATAAAAAGAATGCAGATTATCAGATTACCATAAAGGGGCTGAGTAAGCAGCTTTGATCAACGATTCTTTTTGATCAAGCAGAACTCAGAATTAAACCTGATGACAAAAATCGCTCTTGTCGGTAAAAATGGTGCAGGAAAATCAACTTTCCTAAAAATTTTTACTCAATCCTGAATTGGCTGATCATGGAGAGATAGAAATGTTAAAAGATACAAAAATCTGATTTTTTCTCAGGATCTCCTCTGGGAAAAATCGTGAGAGAATCGTGATTGACGAGATGAAAACAACTTTCCCCAAGGTGACACAAACAGTAGAAAGGTTAGATGAAATCAAGCATTTGCTCGAGACTGGAGAGTGAGATCCAATAGCCTTAATCCAGGAACAAGGTAAACTCATAGAGTGGATGATCACAAATGAAGCATATCAAAAATATGACTCTGCAGATTGAGATTTTTGAAGTATTTTTGATTTTCTTCGAGCAATTGCACTTTCCTATTTCAAAACTTTCTTGAGGAGAACAGACCAAAGTCCAAATTGCTAAATTTCTTTTGCAAGATGTGGACTTGCTTATTCTTGACGAGCCAACAAATCATCTGGATATCGAGGGAATTATGTTTATCGAAAAGTTTTTGCCAGATGTGGAATAAGGCTCTGATTTGTATTTCTCATGATAGAAAATTTCTCTGATCTGCATTCAATAAAAACTATAGAAATCCAAAAATCAAAAAGCTTGAACTTTACTACTGTGGGTATGAAGATTTTCTCAAAGAAAAACAGAAAAGAGCTGAAATCCACCTCAAGAATTATACTGCTCAGCAAAAATATCTCGCTCAGCAAGAGCGTTTTATTGAGAGATTTCGTTATAAATCCAGTAAAAGCAGCTCAAGTTCAATCTAGAATCAAAATGCTTGATAAAATGGATGTTATCCAAGCTCCAGAAGAACTCCAAAACTGCTCACAAAACCAAATCTTCAAGTCCAACGAAGACTACCAGAGACCTTTGATCAGAATTTCTGAGCTTTCTGTTGGTTATGGGGATCAGATTCTTATCTCGCTACCTCGTGAGCTTGAAGTCACCAAGACTATGAAAATCGGAATCATCGGAAAAACGGAGTTTGAAAAAAACAACACTTCTCAAGACGCTTTTAGGGGAAATTCCTGCTTTGTATTGAGATATCCGAATTCATGAAAAATAAAAAAATCTGATTCTATTCTCAGATTGCCGATGATCTTGATCCCTCAGTCGACTATCACACAAGAGCTGGTTTGACCTGGTGTTTCATACAAAAGAGATGATGAGTTATCTTTGAGCACTCCAAATGGATCAAGAAAAAGCAGAACAAAAAAATAGCAACACTTTCTGGATGAGAGAGATCCAAGGTGGCTCTTGCTAAAATGCTCCTTGCTCATCCTGATATCGTTGTGATGGATGAGCCAACTAATCATCTCGATCTTTCAAGTAAAGATGCTGTCAAAGAGATGCTTTCAGAATTTAATGGAGTATCAATTATTGTTTCGCATGATAGAGATTTCTAGAGTCAACCTGTGATCTCCTCCGAGTAATCAAAGACGAAAAGTTGACGGTATTTCCATTCATTGGATCGTGGATTTGAAGAGATCTTGAAATAAATTCAGATTTTATTCTTCTATTATCTCCCTTTCAAGAGACCTTGACATTATCAGCTCTTTTTGCTATACTAGAATTAATTTTATCTTTTTATCCACAATATGGATCCCCGATCGTTAGCCTTATTTGTTATTTTTGATTGCACTTTCAAGCTTTTTCTCAGCGAGTGAAACAGCTTTTTACTGCTATTCCCTTCATAGGGCTTCAGCTTTTCTTAGAGATAAACTTGCAGGAAGTACTGCGCTCTACAAGCTTAAGCTCAATCCAGAGAGAATGCTGATTGCAATTTTGATTGGAAATAATATTGTAAATATTTTTGCAGCATCGCTCGCAACAGTAATTTCTCTCGACATTGCCGCAAAGATTAACTTTGAAGGTACTGCAATTATCACGGTTTCTACAATTGTAGTAACGATTTTGGTACTTTTTGTTTGGTGAGATTTTTCCCTAAAACTTTTGCAACAAGACACGCAGATAGGATCTCATTGTTGATTGCTCCCTTTTATACTTTCTTGATCAAATTACTCTTTCCTATTGTTCGAATTCTAGAACGAATGATGAAAGGAATATCAAAAAGAAAGAAAAATCAGGTTTCGGAGTCAGATTTAGAAGCTTTTATTGATCTTTCTAGAAAGTCGGGAATCCTAGATGCAGATGAAGGACAAATGATCAATAAACTTCTCAATTTTGATGAGCTTACTGCAGAGGAGGTTATGACCCCAAGAATTAAGATCAAAGCACTTGATGATAGTAAAACACTTGATGAGGCAATAGCTATACTTACAGATTATCATTTCTCTCGTATCCCGGTGTATCATCAGCATGTTGATGCTATAGATAGAGTAGTAATGATCAAAGAACTCCTCAGACTCAAAAAAACAAAGTCTTGAGAAACTCCTATTAGTGAACTCCGCTTGCTCCTATTATGAAGGTTCCGAGGTCTCAACCTATTGATTCACTTTTTGGAAAAGTTCCAAAAACCCATAAACATATTGCCGTTGTAGTAGATGAATATGGAGGAGTAGAGGGAATCGTGAGTTTAGAAGATATTATCGAAGAGGTTTTTGGAGAAATTCAAGATGAACAAGATGAGGAAGTATCAACTATCAAAACCACAGAATCTTGAGCTCTAATTTGTCAGTCTTATGTGAGAATGGATGAGGTCTTGTCAGAATTATCGCTTCACTTTGATAATTTGGGACTTGAAGATGAATTTGAATCTGAAAGTTTGAGTTATTTTATTACTTCATACCTAGAGAGATTTCCAGTAGTGGGAGAGCAGATTAGAATTCCTTTGCATTTTCATGAGGATCTCGATGCTCAGCAAAACAAAGATCTCCTCTTGAAAGTTCTTTGGGTCAAAAAGAATATCGTCTGAGAAATAGAAGTTGTTATCCAAGATAGAGAAAAACTAGCATAAGAGCTAGTTTTTCTTTTTATAGCGGGAAAGAAGTCTGAAGTCAGATTTTATTCTTTTTAGAGTTTTTGTTTTTATTATTCGATTTCAAACAAGAATCCCTTATGATCAGATCATGAAAATTGAAGAGGGAGTGAGAGATTTTATCTTAAGGCTCTTAGAGACCAGGAGCTGATCAATATGGGAATAGAGTAGTTCAGGGACTCCCTCTAGAGTTCCGCTGATTCTAAGGAGCTTTGCTAGGTTCCAACTAAAATAATAGGGAAATGATCTCGTAGCATTGTCCATAGTCCCACTCAATTCATTTGAAAATTCTTCATAGTATTTTGACCAAGGAGAGATATTAAAATCTCAGACCATAAAGACTTTTCCATTTTCTCATCTGGATGCTTGATGCATGGTGAGAAAATCATTTGAGATGATTTTTAGCTGATGATTTCTATTGTTGAAATGCCTTTGTGAGGTAGGAGAGGAGGTATGTACTAAATAAACTAAATAATACTGATCTCCTTTTTGGATCTGAAAATAGTGATATCTCCATTTTTGACCTTTTACTGAGGTGGGAAGTAGCGTAAGAGGATATTTACTTACAACAATACTCGTAGACCAAGGTAAGTACTCAACAAAAGCAAATTGTTTCTCTAAAAATCCTTTTAAATGCTCATAGTGGTGCTCTTCAAATTCGACAAACATTGCTACATCAGGATTCTCTCTTGCAAGAGTTCCGGTTAGCTCATCATATCCTAGGTTATCCTTGTAGATATTTGAAAAGAGAACTTTCAAGTTTGCTTGGCTATCTCCAGAGAGTTGATAATGATTATAGAAGTTGTGAAATTTCCAGAGAAAACCCCAAGAATACTCCCAAATCCTACTACAAAGAGAGCTGAAAACTGAATCCAGAATCTGGTTTTTTTCTTCTTTTTCAGTGGAGATACTTCCAGAGTCCCCAAAGACTGATCAAAAAGACCAATACTCATCGCAGCTCACCAGTAGGGAGGAAACTGATCGATAATTCTCCAAGATAACTCTCTCTGAGTAGCAAAAGAAGCTCCTGCTCAAATGATCAATAGTATCAAGAAAAAGGTCATAGATTTACCGTATTTGATAGTGTAAAAATGTTGTTTATTTTTATTGCTCATAGCAACCAAATCTATTTTAGATTTTTATTTATTTTTCTTTTTAAAAACAATCAGATAAAAACCGTACTTGATTTTTCTCATGAGAAAGTATAGACTAAATGTGAATTTTTAATTCTCTAGTATAGAAAAATGCAAAAAGATGAAAGCTGATCGTACTGTATGGTATCAATAATCTCTGAAAAGTCTACACAAAGCACACTTATTGATCGATCGACTTAAAAGTCTAGGACTTCAGGCTGAATATCTCAAATATGCAATCTATGATCTGGCTCCTCTGGTCCTTTGCTCAATGAATATCTCAGAAAAGGCAATCCTCATAATCTTTCTCCAAGAGAGTTTCAGCTTTTGCAGGTTCTTAATCGTACTCAATATCAGCCCTTATTACAAGAAAAGCTCGAACAATGAACATGGATTATCGCAGAAGACTATACAGGTACAGGAATCGCTCGAGGTCTGGGAAGTGGTCTTGATTATGATTTCCTTCTACAAATCAATGAACATTTGCTTAAATCAGACTTAGATCTCTTTTTTTGATGGGGAAAGATTCCAGTCAGGTATAGAGAAAATCATACTCATGAGCAAAAATGATGCTTTTGATGCAAGTAGTAAGATCTGCACATCAAAAACTTGCTCAGCAATTTTCTTGGCATCCTATCAATGCTAATCTCTCTATCCAAGAAATCCAGTCTGAGCTTCAAAAGATTATTACAGAAAAATTTCTTTAATTAAAAAGCCCGTGTTTAGGGCTTTTTATCTATTTGCGGAAATACTTATTTTTCAGGATCGGCACATCCTTCATAGGTATTTTCTCCATCAAGTATCAAGGAAATTGTGTATTGATGAAGATCGCCTTTACTTGCATCTTGACACTCTTCAAGGATGAGTTCTCAACTAATATTCTCTCCAGAAAAAAATATAGCTTCCTCAGTTTCTCTGTTCCCCTTACTAGATAGCTCTTGCTTCCTTCTAGGATCGTTAAAGCTAAACTCTCCACTTTAAAGTAAAGTCCCGAAAGGGTTCTACTCAAAATCAAGCAAAGGAATGTTTTTCAAAAATCAGAATTCTTCTTTTGTAGTGTTGTATGATAGTTGGTTTAGTGTCCTGAGATTTGAATTTTACTACACAGCTACTCAAAACTAATATCTCAAAATGATGATCTGATTTCTCATCGCATTTTTCTTATATCAATAAAAAGTTTTTGGACAATTATTTTAGCGTTATCTTTATCTGCAATCCAATAGGGCAGTGGTCAGAACCGAGGACTTGATCATGATGCTTCATTTTCAGAGATGATCAAGCATATTTTTACTTACCCAGAAATAATCCAATCTCCAACCTATATTTCTTGGTCTTGCACCTGCCTCTATAGCTCCACCAAGTATACTTATCGGTAAGCTCTGGATTTTGGAGTCTAAAAACATCAACTAAGCTGCCTGATTCCATTTTTATCCATCTCAGCTCTCTCAATAGGGAAGAAATCTGATTGAATTTTTCGTTTTCCTTTCGTCTAGCAATATCGATAGGACGATGGCAGATATTAAAATCTCCTGTGGTAATCACTCTTTTCCCAGCTTGAATCAGCCTTTGAACTTCTTGTTGGTAGTCTTGGTAAAACTTGAGTTTATAGCTGAGCATTTCTGTTCCATCAGCTCTATCTCCCACCATTTGGGAAATAGATATTAAAAAGCACAAAATCAGACCATTCAACTGAGGTTACCCTTCCATCATCGTTCATTATTGGGCAATCATCAAAAAGAATTCAGGCTTTTTCTATTTTTAGATCTTTTATGGTAAAAGATCGCAGTCCCCGCATATCCAGGCTCTTTCACTGCGGGTGCCAGATATAATCATAGTCTTGCATCGCAAAATCTGAGTTCGGTAGGCATCTGATGCTCAAAAAGCTTTTACTTCTTGAAGACAAAAGAATATCAGGATTTTTCCTGCTTTACAAAATCGAGAAAACCTTTTTGCAGTACGGCTCTAATTCCATTGACATTTCGTGAGATAATTTTCATGGTTTTATAGTAAGACAAATAGGTATTTTTAGGAAGCTTAGTAAAAACAAATCCTCTTAGAGGAGATACTCTAAGAGGAAAGACTTGCAATAACTAGTTACTACTAGGGTTTGATGATTAGGATGTCTCTCGAAGCTCGAGAGTTATAAATGTCCTTACATTAACCACAAGATCATAATCTTGATAGAAAGGTTCCTCAAGTTTAGAATCTCTCAAGTAGAGAAGAGCTTTTGAGTAGTCAACCTTTCCATTTTGATCAAATTCAGCAGCATAACCAACCACAGGATACATGTGTCCATAGGGTTCGTTATAGGTAGAAGGAACAATAGCAGGTTTTTGTAATCAACCCCATCTTTCAATCGTTGAAAGAATTGGTCAATGTTGTGAATGGTTTCCCCATGGTCATGAGTATTGCGAAAACCATAGTTGTCCCGAGCGGCTATTAGGATATCATACAAAGATCCTGGAAAACTTACCATCTCCCATTCTATCTCTTGCATAGGCGTTAGAGTTATTTAAGAAATAACCATGAATTTCATTGAGCGTATGGTATGTTCCATGATAAGCACCAACCATTTTTAGAGCCGCATGTCACACCAATTGTAGTGTCTAGGATTTTTCAGAAGCATCCCACTCATGGTAGTGTGGAACTGTTGAGAGAATGCGAACCACAGATTGATTTCTGATGGTAGCTCTTTGTCTGGATGTTAGTAGGTTCAGCTCCGTTTACAGAGTCACTGAACAATCTCATCTTGATTACAAGAAAAGAGAAGCACTGCAAGTGCAAGATAAATGAATGTTTTCATACAATTTTTATAGTTGTTTTTGAAAATTTGTATTGCAAGCAAAGAGTATTATATGATTTTAGATCACAAATACAACTGTTTTTGATCTTTATTAAGAAAAAGTATCCCAAATAAAATATGATCTTATATCTTCGATCTCAGGGGACAAAGCTACTTTCAAACATTCAACTATATACTGAACTAATGCCGCCATCCTTATAGAGCTATTCTCGAGTCTCGGGTTCTAAGATGTAACCCTCAAAGTGATAAAAACCGATAGAGCTGGTGCCGTTGATCAAAGGCTTTACCATCGATGAAGTCGGTCTTATTTTTGTGTTTTCTTCTAAAAATCACCAATAGAGTAGAACTCAGGGTTTGAATTGATTCTTCCATCAATACAGGTTGGCGTCTTGTCCTCCTTTTCGTCCAAAAATCTTGAATCATCTTGGTGTGATTTGTGGAGGAATAAGCTTTAAAAAGCTGACTTCTCGTTACGACTGGACTTTTGACACCAGGAGCAAGACTTGCAAGAGTTGTGTTATTTTTCCACCCAAATCTCTCAAAAATCTCTAAAATCTCAGTGTGGAGAAAAAGGATTAAAATTTGATCTCTGTCTATGGGAGCTTTTTCTACCCCAGCAGCTTGGAGCTTCTTTGTTCGATCCAGATACTGCTGATTGTAATAAGTAACAAATTCTCTTGTATGATACTTTACTGCTTGATCGAGATATTCATCGATGGTAATGCAGTTTTGGTAAGGATCTGAGTGAGTAGCTCTAAAAGCTTAATCGCCAAGTTATTCCTCAATATATCAAAAAAATAAAGTCCAACACATGATCCAATAATTCGTGCTTTTTCATCATGTTTCCTATCTCATTAAAAATCAACTTAATGTTCTTATATCGTTTCTTTTTAGAAAAGCAAGGGGAGAAATTATATATTTCTCTTGATATTAGTATTAGTATTAGTATTAGTATACTATTGTCATCTCTGCATCAGAGATACTAATCCCTATTTTTCTTATAACATTTTAAAACAGTATTTTATGAAAAGCTAAATTTTTGGGGAATTACGATTCTCCTCAGTATGGTAATGCTTTTTGCTTGTTCTAGTGAGCTTCTTCACGAACAAGAGCAGCAAAAGCTCCAAAATTCTGACTTGATCAAGGAGTATTCTACTTTGATCTCTCAGAATAAGTATGGTTTGTTGACAGATTTGGCACTCTCAGATCAGCCAGACACACTTCCCCAACTGGAAGGATCTTTCTCAAGGAGAACTTGAGGCAGTTATGAATCTTTTGGCAGATGAATTCGTAAAATTGGGAGGTTCCCATCATGCGGATGAAATTCCTAATTGGAGTTCAAAAGATGATTACGATTTGAGTCTCGCAACTTCTTTGGCAGTAAATGCTCTTGTCAAGAAGTATCTCAACAAGCAAGTCAATCAAGCATCCTCTGGAGAAGTTCTTGATGTCATTGATAATGCCCTCACTCAAGAATTTGATGCACTCATTCGTTCTTTTGCAAAAAGAGAGAATGTAAAAGCTCTAATTGATAGAAGAGGAGCCCTCTTATTCAATGCCTCAAGCAGGAACAAGAAGCCTTGAAACAAGAAGTTCTTGTTTTGATTATAAATACAACTTGAGAACTATAATTGGAGTGAGTAGGAAATTTTCCTTGTTTGGGTATGCTGGTGAAATAAATTAAGGAGACTCAGATCTGTGATTATGAGTTCACTTTTTGTTTATGAGATGATTTTTATATTAAAAATATCTAATAAAAGTAAATTTCCTATAAAAGTATATTCCTATATTTTTCTCCAAAATTTTCAGTAAAGAATATATAATTTTTCTATAAAAATACAAATAGAGGAGTTGATAATGTGAAAAATCTTTTGAGCTTGACTTATAATTTTTTCTTTTGTATTATGTTTTTCATTTAGTTTTAAGGTAAAGTGATGAGAGATGTCAATACATTCTTAGGAGTGATGTTTGGAGGTGCAATTGGAGATGCATTAGGTTCTGCAACAGAATTTTTGACTCCTGATAAATTTGCTCTAGTAAAAAGATTTTCAGTGAAGACCTAAGTTTAGAACTAAGCCAGGAGATTATACAGATGATACTGCTCAAGCTTTATGTTTGGCCCAGAGTTTATTGGATTGTGGAGGTTTTGATATAGAAGATCAACTGGATAAATATTTAAAATGGCTTTCAGAAGGGTATATGTCAAGCACTAACAGAGCTTTTTGAATAGGATTGCAAACGCTTGATCGCCTGTGAAAAATACAAACAGTACAAAGAAGGAAAGCTACAAAATAAACCACGAGAAGAAGACCTTTCAGGGCGAAAAGAAAGATGGAAATGGTGCTTTGATGAAGATTTGACTGATTCCTTTATTTTTATGCGAAAGATCCAGAAAAACTTTGTATTATGCAGGGAATCTTGTAAAAGCAATTCACAATACAGATTTGTGTATTAGCTGTGCACAGTATTTTTGTAGGACTTATTATTGGAGCGATGAATGGAGTCAAAAAGTCAGATTTACAGTTATTCCCCTATTCTCCAGTAGAAAAGCGATGGGATATGCATAAGATGCATCCAGACTTGATCCCCGTTGTTATGGGTTCTTATCTTAATAAAGAAAAATCTGAGTTATGAACAGTATATGGTTATGTGCTTGATTCATTAGAGGTAGCTTTTTATGGTGATTTTTAATTTTGATTCCTTTTGAGGAGGGAATGATAGAGTGTAGTTAATCTCTGATATGATGCAGATACAAATGCTTGTTTGTATGGTTATTTAGCAGGCGCGTATTATGGTTACGATGCTATTCCTGAGAGATGGAAAACTCAAGTTACTAATAAGGAACTTCTCGTTCAATTTGCTCAGAGCTTTTACCAACATAGCATGAAATAGGTTAGAATATTTTACATCTTTATTGAGAGAAGATGGCTACTATGCAACCAATTTATTATTCATTTGAATTGCCGACTGATACGAGATGAATGAAAAATTCCTGAATTTTCTCCTCATGCTATGAGGTAGAAGTTGCTGAATATAATGGGACGACAAATAAAGTCGTTATGATTATTGTCTGAAAAATGAGGGACGACCTCAGGGTATCAAAATAAATATATTACGATTGCTTCAAATCTAGCTGAGAAATATGGAGTGAATGTATTCGTCGTTGAGAACCCATGAATATCTCGAGATGATCCAAAGCTCTTTATTGAGTGTGCGATGAATTTTGTTGAAGAACAGATGAAAAATCTGGTTTTTGATGATTGGGAGATCTATGGTATGGGACATTCAGCGGGAGCTCACTTTTGGGGAAGGTTTTTGATATCTTTTCCCGAGAGTAAAACTTCTTTTAATCAATCCTGTACTGTCAGTCAATTTTTAAGCTCAAAGATGCTCTAATTACATATTCTTGAGAGCTTAAAAATCATACAATGAAGTAAAGATCATGATTTCTTTTATGTCCTCTCTTAGACCTGATCAAAAACGGATCAAAAGCAAAGTCATCATTTTGGAATGAGTAAATCATGAATTTTCAAATGAGTGAGGATTTGAACTATTCCTTTCTCTTGCAGAACAATATCTTTTTCTAAAAAGAAAAAAAATCTGATTTTTGAGTCAGATTTTTACGAAGTAGATAACGCAAAAGCGATATTTTTACGAAGTAAATAACGCAAAGCGATATTTTTATTTTTAAACTGTTTTCTTATCTTTTTAATACCAATCCTCAGTTACTCCAGCCAAAATCTCAGGTCCATTTTCAGTGATCAAAACCGTATATTCCCTGCTATGCTCCAAGATCTCCCTTTTCTACAGTAGAGATTCCAGTCACTTTCATGATATACGACATCATCTGATTCTACTGCTGTGATTGGTTCCCAAAGCTACGACCATTCCAGGAGTCCATTGGATTTTTCATCGCAGCAGCAGGGTAGTTGAGAAAAAGAGGCATCTCATGCACATCATTTCCCACTCCATGCCCACTTAAAGTCTTCAAAACTCTGAATCCTTCATTGGTAATCGTGTAGGACAGCTTTCCCATAATCATAGGCAAAACCACCTGTTTTGATAGTTGCTACTCCACGATCAAGAGAAGCTTTTTGTTGCTCTGATCAGATCTGCACCAAGCGGATTTGCACTAGCATCTCCTACAATCACGCTGATAGCAGAGTCGGAAACTCCCTTTTCATAAATTAGACCAGCATCAATTTTGGAGCAAGTCTCCATTTTTCAAAATCGTATCATCTGGGATCCCGTGAACTACACAGTCATTTACAGACAGACAGAGATTCGCAGGGAATCACTCAAATCCTTAAATGCTCCTTTTCAAATTTCTTTTTGATCCATTGATCCGCAAATTCTTCAAGTTCAATCAAGCTAACTCCAGCCTTAGTCTCATCTTTGAGGTATAAAAGCAGTTCTGTGAGATATTTACAAGATTCAGTAATATTTTGATTTGAGTTGGTGTTTTTATAAGCGATTTCATCGTCAATAGAAAATGAAAAATAAAAAGTCTGATTTTTGTCTTTTTATAATGTTTAGAGATAGTTAGTTCTTTCTTATGAATAAGAAATTAGTTTTTCCCTGTCGATCCAAATCCTCAGCTCTCTCTCTGAGCTAAATTCTTCATCAAATCTTTCCCAAAGGTCCGCATCTACACAGGTTTCAAATTGCTGGGATATCGCTCGTTCCAAACTGTTGATTCCCTCAATAATGTGGGCAAAATTCAATCTGACAGAGTCTTGTTGCTTTTTGTTATTGTAATTGGCTCCTGCGTGCAATTAAAAAGCTGCATAAGATATTCTCCTCATAGTCGCTATCGATGATTCCTACGCTATTTGCGAGCATGAGACCACTTTTGAGGGGAAGTGAGCTTCTAGCATACATTCTACAGTATCGACCAGTTGGAATATAGGTTTTGATTCCACTTTTTACGAGTTTGATCTTCCAGAGCAATCGTGATTTCTTCCGCACATTTAATGTCTCAGCATGCTGCTTCAGGAGTTTTTCTCTGGGAGGGAATGTAGTATCATAACTACAGATCAGGATTTTATTCATTTTTAGTTCTTATAATCCAGTTAAAATCTTTTTGATTCAAAATAAGAGAAAAAGAAAATCTGACTCCATTGTACAGAACTTAAGCTTTAATACAAGCAAAATTCTCTCTCATGACAAATATAAAAAACAGCTATAATGAACATAAGAACTTATTTTAGTTTCTACAAAAATACAATGCCAGAAAATCAACAAACTCCTCAAACAGTAGATTTGAGCTCTGTAAATTCTCAACCAGAAGGTTTTCTTTGATAGAATACTCAAAAAGCTCCGCTTCTTTTTATCGCAAAAAGCGACTGGACAGCCAGATCCTTTGTCTTGAGCTGCAAATACTGTTTCACAGCAAGCTCCTCAAGCTGGGCAATCTGCCCCATTACAAGCCAAGTCAGAACCTGGATTCTTTGACAAGTTTGTTGCGAGTACCCAAGGACTCTTGGCAAAAACACAGCAAATTACCAACTCTGTCGTAAATACTACTCAAAATATTTCAAATACTGTGGTTAACACTGCAAATCTAGCAGCACAAATGGTGGCTTCTGCACCAGGAAATATTGCGAATACGGTTTCCAATGTTGCTCAGCAAACCGCTCAAACTGCACAAAATCTTGCCTCACAAGCAACATAATCAGTCGAAGCTACGCTTCAAAACACAACAAGTCTGATCTCAGATTGTGGAGAACTCAACACAAGCAATCTCCAATATGAAAGATCATGCTACTGATTTTGTAGAAAATCCAGTTTCTGCAGTGCAAAATGCTACTCAAAATGTGGTAAATCAAGCCCAAAAATATCACGGCTCCTGTAGTCAATCAGGTTTCAGAAACCTTAAATCAGTCTCAGGAAAATCACTTAGATCCACAAGGCTTAGTCTCTCAGCTCCATCAAGGAATTGGACAGGTAATTCAAAAACCAAGGATATGGGATCTGAAGCCCTTGCAAAATACTAAGGAATTTGTTCAAAATCCTATTAGTAAGATTGATCAGATTGCTAGTGCATGAGTTCAGCAAGTTCCAGTTCAGACAGAAACGGAAAATACAACCTCTCTAGATAAACTCGAGCAAACTTCAGAAATTCCAAGCTCAGATCTTACACCAGGAGTTCAACAATCATCTTCATAAAAATAAAAAGAAGTCTGATAAAGAACCTCATTTCTCGTTTAGACTTCTTTTTCATTATTCTTCTTGTGGTAAAAATTTCTAGTCCCAATTCATGAATCAATCCTTTCTCCGATGTCGCTTGGAGCATTGAGCATCAAGTCACGGTATTTCTGATTTTTAGGAAGAGGATTACTTCACGGATGTTTTTCCATATTCTGGTAAAGCATCACAATTCTATCAAGTCCAAAGGCGCATCCTCCGTGAGGCGGAACTCCCATAGGCAAAACATTTGAGCAAATGTCCGAATCTTTCTTGAATTTGTTGTTCGCTGAGTCCCAAAAGCGCAAAAATCGCGTGTTGGAGCTCTGCATCGTGGATTCTAATACTTCCACCACCAAGTTCATATCCGTTCAATACAATATCATAAGAATCAGATTTTACTTCCATGAGCTGTCTCTTTCTTCGTCGGTCATTTTTCTCCGTTCGCAATCTTGTTTCCTAGTTTTCTTTACAAATTCAATATCTTTGTCAGTTGGCTTGGTAAATGGGTGGTGGGTAGCTCCTAGCTCTCCATCGTCCCCTTCCTCAAAAAGCGGCATATCTACTACAAAAACAAAAAGCCAATTCATCTTCTTTACCTTTTAATAGGTCAAGCTGCTTTGATTGCCTCAATTCTAAGTTTCCCAAGATACTCACAAGCCTTGAGCCAAGTATCTGCTTGAAAAATGATTGTTGTTCCCTCTGTTGCTCCAGTGAGCTGTTTGAGTTCTTCAAGTGCCTTCTCATCAATAAATTTTTGCAATTGATCCTTTTAGTCCTTCTTCTTTTGTTAGACAAAGCCAAGGCATTCCTTTTGATCCAAAGCTTTTTGCTAGTGATTCATATTTTTCTCAACTTCTGATCTTCCCATTTCCTTAGGCAAGACAAGTGCTTTTTACACAGGCGCTTGTTGAAAAACAGTAAAATCTGACTTTTGCCCATTCAGTTACTTCGTGAAAGGTAAAGTTATCTACTCTGAGTTCTGGCTTGTCAATTCCATATAAATCCATTGCCTCTTTCCAAGTGAGAACTGGGAATGGTTCAGATTTTATATTTTGGATAAAATTTTGCAGACAAGTGCATAAAATATTCTTCAATGAGCTCCAAAATATCCTGCTGCTCTACAAAAGAAAGCTCGAAAATCCACTTGAGTAAATTCAGGTTGAGCGATCTCCTCTAGGATCTTCATCACGATAACACCTCGCAATCTGAAAATATTTGTCAAATCCAGCTACCATAAGCATTTGTTTAAATTGCTGAGGAGATTGTGGAAGTACAAAGAATTTTCCCTGGTTCAAATCTAGCAGGAACAACATATTCACGAGATCCTTCAGAGTGTTTTTACAAAAGTTGGCGTCTCTAAATGCAAAAACTCTTTTTATCAATTCATGGTTTCCATCACGATCTTATGCCTCATTACTGCATTTTCTTTCATGGTCTTTTCTTCTTAGATCAAGATAGCGATATTCAAGTCTAAGGTCTTCACCTACTGGATTTTCATGATCTACTGAAAAAGGCAACTCCTTACAAGTTGAAAAACTGATATTTTTGTAGGTTCTACCTCGATTTCTCAGGTGATCATATCTTTGTTGATCATGGTATCAGGTCTAGCAATAACTTTCCCTTCTACCTGGAGGACATATTCTGCCTTGATTTCTGGGAGTTCAAAATTTACCTTTGCAGGATCTAGAGTAATCTGAGTAATTCCATATCTATCTCTAAGATCGATAAAGAGCATTCCTCCAAGGTTTCTACTCTATTTACCCATCCTGAGAGTTTTCACAGTTTTCTCCAATATTTTTGCTGTAAGTGATCAGCAAGTATGCGAACGAAGCATGATATCGTGCCTTAATCAAATAAAAATCTACTACCAATTGAAATTGTATATTACCAACTGACAATTTGTTTTTATAGTGATTTTATGCTTATTTGCAAGAGGACTAGGAATTTTTGATAGATAGAAAAGCAGAAGCAATGCGACATTACTTCAGCTAAAACTTTTGTTGAGAAAGGTGGATTATCCCCATGGATTTGAAGGATAAGATGTAACTCTGGACGTATTTTTTAGCTGCTGTTCGTAGCCCTCCGGTCCACTAGTAAGGATTCTTCTAAGTTTCCATCCAATACCCCGAAGTATTGAGAGCGTAGTACCAATATCAAATCGTTGCTCAACTAGTTTCTCATCTGCTAGATTGCTAGACTCAAGCAGCGTGTTTTGTGCTAATGTAGTTAGCAAGAAGTTCATCGTATCTGTCTTGGAGTAGTTTGTAGGTTTCATCTGAGGATAGTACTTCTAGCTTGGTTGAAGTTCTTTTAGTTAAGCTGCCTTTTATTCTTTTTCCATAGTTCTTTAAATATTTTGTATTATATATTTGTATTATCATATGAAAAACATAAAAAGTCAACAGAGACTTTATCAGATATGTAGTTAATCTCATAAAAAGAAAAAGCAGAGTAAAAGAGTTCTTTTGGCTCTGCTTTTTGAGAGATTACTTGTTGGAAGCATTGTTTTCAATTATAGTGATATGTGCCTTCTGCAAGTTATCAGCTTTCTCCATTAGTTCTTGAGCGGTGGCTCTCATTTTGAGATTGTGTTAGCCAGGTAGTTACCGTATCTAAGATGCTCCCCTGTTTGAACTGAGGAGTCTTGAGTTTTTCGTTAGATGGCGCTTGGCCATCAATAGTGCGTTATGGGATCTATTAAGATGAGATTCTATGTTACTGAGCTCAAGGTTAATCTTTTCTAGAAGTCCTTTAGCTTTTATCGAGATTCTTTAGAGATAGTGAAGCTGTTCCCTTAGAGGTATCCCCAATGATATTATTGATTTCGGATTCTTGACATTTCTTAGGTTTCTGTTTCAGAGTTATTAAGTTACATTGATCTTTTTCCACTTCTCAAAGCAGGATTCTAGGTTCGCTTCATGCTTTTCAAGTTTTTGTAAGCTCAGCGAGTGTTATTTCTTGTTTCATAGTTTTAGTGTTTATTTATGTGGCCACGACTATATTAAATTAATGCAGAATGTCAAGGAAAGGTTTTTTTGTTTTTAAAAAGGTAGTGTATTACACTACCTCTAGACTCATTACAATCCAATTTTTATCATGGATCAAGTTTCTCAATTCAGGAATAGTCCTTAGGTTCAAGTATTGGATACGCTATCTCTAGGCTTATCGCAATCTATCTATCATGGATGAAGTTTTCAAAGCCAGGATTGGTTTTTCCGCCTCTGACTCAGGAGCTTCTCCTTCTAAAGGAGTTGTTCTAATCACGAGGATGATCATGAAGAATACCATCATCATAAATGCTATCGCCAAAATGATTCCAGGGTTCTCCTGCAATATCAATTGTTGTTTTTGGCAAAGCGCTGTTCCTACAGTGATGCCAAATACGCAAATGACAATAATTCTTGTATACATTGCCCTTTTGAGAGCTTGTGACTTCCTTTTTAATTTTTCTTTTCATTTTATTTAGTACAGGAGGATTATATGTATTCAAATTAAAAATGTCAATACTTTATGATTATGGAGTAGGTGATATTTTTACGAAGTAAAAACGCGAAGCGATATTATTTACGAAGTAAAAACGCGAAGCGATATTTTTATTCAAAAATTTGCATATTTTTTTACAAAAGTGATATACTTATAAGTGATTTATTCTTTTTAAACTTTTTGGATGGCTTTATCAAAGCAAACACAATCTTGGAGGAGACATTACTATTTGTTGCTTACCCTATTTCTTTTTTGGGGATCTGAGCTATGGGAGCATTATACGGATATAGCTATTATCTTCAGAGGCAGTCTACTGTCTTAGATCAGGGGATCTCCGATAAGCAAAATCAGATTTCATCTCTTTTATTGATGAAAACTTTTCTCATTATCTGCATATTCAAGATTTGGAAAGTAAAACCTCTCGTATCCCATGGTCAGATTATGTACATCGTATTTTTGAAATCCTAGATACGATCAAGTCAGTAGAGGAGTCTGAGGAGGAGTCCAGCTTTCAGAGTTTAAAGTAGATTTGGAAAAACTTTCTCTCAATGGAGAAGTTTCCAATTTGAAAGTTCTTTATGGAAATCGTTTCGGAAGTGGAGGACTACTTGATAAGTTTAATGGACTAGATTTTCTTTCAGATATTTCTGTTAGAAAGTACGAAAAATCTGAAGAGGGTTCAACATTCAAATTTACTTTTATCTGCTAATGTAGTTAATAATGCCAACACAGGATCAGTCACTCATCAATAATCTTATTCAACAACAAAAATACCTCTGCCTATTCTCAACAGATGGCTGCAGACGTGCAAAGTGTAGCTTCTGAAAGTCATCTTCAGGTAGCGAGAGTTGTAACTGCAAAATATAAGATTTATGTTATTATTCTCCTTATTTTAAGTGTGATTGTCGGAGCCAATTATGTGCCAAAAGCTTGGTCAACCTTCCAGACAACACAAGAAGAATATTCACAGAAACAGCAAAAAACTGATCTTTGGATGAGGAGATAGCACATATACCAGTCAGAAAAACACGAAAAATTGCAGAACATCAGCAAGATCTTGTCTTGAGCTGTATTAATGATAAAAACAAACTGCGATTCGCTAGATCCTTCTGTTAGTGATCAACTCCATACCGTTAGATCCTATCTTCAACTTTGAGGGCTAAAAATCTGATAAAATGGGGGTTGATGAGAAGAAAAATTCTTAAAAATCTTGATCAATATCTTATTAGATCTGAGCCTTCGAGCTCATCTTCTCCAAGAAATGGAGAAATCCACAGTATTGAAATCTGATCTGGAACTTTGATCGATCAAAAGAGTCAGTTTTATAAGATTCCTATTTCTGTTAAGGTGGTTTTTCCATCCAAAGATGAATTGGTTTCTTTTTGTAGATAATATTGAAAAGTATATTATTTCCGAGCCTAATGATCGTATTCTCTATCATATTGAAGAAGTAAGTTATGATATGATGGCTTACTCCGAGTCTCAAGAGACAGAGCTTAAACTTGTTGCATACTACTTTAAATAATTCTCTTATTTTTTAATCATTTCCTATGCCAGAAGAAACAAAAATCTGACGAATTGAACAAATGGTCATCTCATTGATGCAGAGTATGGATATGCAGTCCTTTTTCGGTAAAGGATAAGATTCTTTTCTATAAACAGCTTGTCTATATGCTCAAAGGTGGAGTCTCTATTCTACAAGCAGTAGAAACGATCAAACAATCTACTACCAATTATGCGCTCAAAAAGGTTGCAACTTCTATTATTTTCCACCTCAATGAGGGAAAGAGCTTTTCTTATGCACTTTCTCGTTTGCCAGAGTACTTTGATGAGTCAGATGCTGCTATTGTAAAAACAGGAGAAAATACTGGAAATCTCGATGTTGTTCTTCAGGAGCTTGCAAATGAGTATACCTATCTTGAGAGCATCAAAAATAGATATAAGTCTGCGCTTACCTATCCAATAATTTTGATTATTATGGCAGTAGGAGCGGTACTTTTCTTGTTTTCTAGTGTATTGCCAGATATCTTAGATATGGTTGCTGGAGGAGATCAGAAATTACCTTGAATTACCTTGATCCTTAAGGGGATGTCAGATTTCTTTGTTGCTTCTTGGAGAAAGATTCTGATTGTTCTCATAACTTGATTGGTTGTAGGTGGTATTTATACAACTACAGATAGTGGTAAAAAGTGGCTATCAAGCTTTATGCTCAATACTCCAATGCTCTGATCTATGACCAAAACCTACTATTTGATCAAGCGAGTAAGATACACCAAGCTTATGATCTGATCAGGGCTAGATTATGTTCAGACATTCCGTTTGATGAGAGGAGTTTTGGATATCCCTGCATATAAAGAGATGATCGAAAATATTATTTCAGGACTACAGCTTGGAAAAACAATATTTGATACAATACAGTATGAGTCGCATCTCATCTATCCTAATGTTGCTGTGATGATTAAGGTAGGGGAGGAAAAACGGCGAATCTTGAAGATGCTCTCTCAAATATTATCTCAATGTATCAAGAAGAGTTAGATAATCAGATTTCTCAGTTCTCAAAAAGTACTTGAACCAGTAATCCTTATTTTTTTATGGGAGTGATGGTTGCTTTTGTAGCATCAGGAATTTTTGGAGTAGTATTTTCTGTAATGGAAAATGTAGGAGTTTAATTTTTGATGACTATAACTATGAAAATAAAAGAAAAAGCTGATTTACCTTGATCGAAATCATTATTGTAGTTATCATTATTGGAGTTTTGATGTTAATGTGACTTGGGTTCAATCAATCTCAACTCAAATCCCTTTAAGTCTAATACTACAGTCGAGCAGGTTAAGTCCGACTTTGATACCTTTTTTTCTCCAAGTGATCAATAGTTCTTCTTATCAAGGAATCCTATAATGAAGCGACTTTAACCTTAACTAAATGAGAAAATGAACCGATTAAATATTCATTTTCTCAACTTTCTTCAGATTCCTCAAAAACAGAAGAAAAAAAGTCAGACTTCATCTTTTCTTTTCTCCTCAAAACTGAAATTTTCAAATTACTAAGCTTGATGTTGATTGATCAGAAAAAGGATCAGATAAACTTGACTTATAAACCCTATCAGCTTGCTTTGTTCACTTCAGGGACAAAAAGGAAAATCATGAGATTTCCTTCACACTTTTACCAAAGTGATGAAATGAGATTTGTTTTTTCTATGCAAACAGCATATTGTAGAATTGAACCGGTAGCCTGTAAGGGAGGTGATAGTAATCTATTTTTAAATAACATAAGGGGAAAGAAGGCTTCCTCTTTTTCCTTTTTGTAGAAAAAGAGGACTCTACTTAGGAAATACCTAAATAAAGTCCTCTGAGTTAGCTATAGGGATAGAATTTCATATCCTATAATTAGTTACTCATCTGTCCCTGAAAAGCGGACTAAGGACTATCTAGAGGGGAGGTCCTTAATTGCCTCGATAGCGCGCGCCAGCCGAGTCGCTAGAGAGTTCTGGAGATTTTTCTGAATCTAATTGAGTCAGAATCTGACTCGTATCGAGGAGATTTCCTCTGAAGGAGCGCTTATCCCCTTGAATAGTAAGCTTTGAGGCTGTAGCGGTTTCTGTATAGAAAGTCCCAAAGTACAATCCCTTAAGCGTAAGCTCTCCAAGATTGGCGGAGCCTGCATTGATACTTGCTGCTCCAACATCATCCAAGCTGAGTCCACTCTCAAAGACTGCCCCTCCTAGATTCAGAGGCCCCTGTAGAGTATACCTTTTCCATGAATCCTCCTCCATTGAAGTGAGCCTGACCAAAGTCGATGTCGTTAGATTTGATGCCAACTAAGGAAGCTTGACCATGAATCTTTGCTGATCCAAAGTTCAGGATGCTGATATGGTCTGCGTTTTGAGACTTAGCGTCTCCATAATAGTTGAGCTCCCTAGTGAGAGGGTTCTGAGTAAAGAGACTCCTTCAACGGAGAGACTTTTTCAAAGACCCCACATCCAAGATGGATAGAGAACTTAGAAAACTCATTTCCAATGCAGACCTCTTCTGTTACATGATAGTGACAGTTTTTCAAGGTTCCCCTGCTTTTTGTTTTAGACGGTTAAGGAAACCTTTAGCAGAGAGTTTTATGACAGCTTGTGGTGAAGAGTATCCTTCTTTCGCTTCTTGCTCAGAAGAGTCTGGATTTTTGATCCCACCTTTCTTTTGTTCATAATCTTGTGTTTTAAATTGTTTTGTATTGTGAGCGATATTTTGTCTTGAGGTTGTTTTTTTACTCAAAACAATAGACTTATATCATTATTGTATAAAATGTCAAGTCTATTTTGAAGTTATTATTGTTTTTTTACGATAAGAATACTATACTCCATTTCATTTTATTAGTAGAAACTACAATGAATAAGATAAAAATCTGATTTTTGATCCTTGTTCTTCTTTAATTGATCGGGGACAAAATATGCTTTTTATGACCTTAGAATAGGGAGTCTCTTTTTAACTCCTGTTTTTTAATCATGGTATTTCTCGAGGGATTCATATCAATCAAATAGTAATCTGGTGCATATCGCTCTTAGCACTCTGATTTTTGTCTATTTGTATTACAAAAAGCTATCTCAACTTGGATATTTATCTTGCTGATTGCAGGAACGCTTGGAAACCTTGTGGATAGGCTATTTTTGTGAGGAGTGAGAGACTTTATTTCACTTTGAAATTTCCCTGTTTTTAATATTGCAGACTGTTATTTGACCTTTGCAGTACTCTTTTGATCAAAAAGAGATTTTCCCTTGCAATTCTTGTACAAAAATGTAAATTACAAAACGAGTAAATTCATTTTATCTATTATTTACTACACATTATGCAATACCAAGGAACTGTAAAGTACATCGGACCTAGAGAAACTATCGGAGCTGGTGACATCGAAAAACAAACTATCGTTTTGGAAGAAATTTCTGATAGAGAATTCAAAGGTTCAATCGCAGTAGATTTCTTTAGAGACAAGATCAATCTTCTCTCAGATGTAAATATGGGTGATGTTATCACTGTTCACCCTCAATGCTAGAGCAAACGAATCTAAAAATCAACCAGGTAGATACTTCAACTCTATCACTTGCCGAAGAGTAGAAAAGGAGAATCTGCATCATCTTCAAGTGATGATCTTCCTTTCTAAGTTGATTCCGATATATAAAATAACTCACCTTGTGGTGAGTGTCACAGTTTTTTATTTCTTCCATTTGAAAAATAGTTAAATTACTATACTCTTTTGATTTTTATGATCTAATACTTATTGTAATGGATACAACTTGTTTTGCTGGGAAGAAGATTGCAATTCTAGGTTTTTTTGACTTGAGGGAAAGTCAACACTCAATTTTTGTTGGAAAATAATTTTGCATTTGCTTCTTTAACTGTGTTGGATATGAATCCTGCAATCAGTCGCGACTCCAGGGATTGCCGTGCGCTCTGGTCAGGATTATTTGGCTCATTTGGATGAGTTTGATGTAATATTTAAGTCAGCAGGAGTTCCCCTATACTCCAGAGCTACTTGCTCAAAAGGATAAAATTCTGACTCAGATGCAGTTTTTTTCTTTCAAAACTACAAGGGAAAAGTAATTGCAATTACAGCAAGTAAGGGAAAATCCACTATGACCTCTCTGGTATATGCTATGCTCAAAGACGCAGGACTCAATGTTAGCTTGTTGGAAATATTGGCAAACCTGTTTTGGAGGAGATCGACTTTGATCAGGAGTATGACTATGTTGTAGCTGAGCTATCGAGCTTTTATGCTTGAGGACCTTGAGCCCCATACCTATATTTCAGTCCTTGGACATCTTTTTCCCAGTACATATGGATTGGCATGGAAGTATTGATGCCTACTATCAGGCAAAATTCAATATTCTCAAAAATTCTGAGTATAATTTTTATCCTTGCCAAGACCGCTCAAGATTTTGATTTAGCACAAAAATATCATAATATTCATACTTATGGTATTGATTGAGAGACTTCACGAAATAATGGTTATTTTATCCATCATTTGCAGGAACTTTTTCCCTACAGAAGATCGTTTACTCCCTGGAGATCATAATTTACAGAATATTAGTCTTGCTATTGCAATTTGACTCTTTCTTCAAATCCCTATGTCATCTATTCAGCATACCGTTAAAACTTTTTCAGTGATTGCCGCATAGATTGCAGCTCATAGGTGAGTATCAGGGTATTCGTTTTTATGATGATGCAATTTCTACTACTCCAGATTCAACTATTGAAGGATTAAGACCTTTTTGATCTGAGATTTGAACTCTTTTTTAGGAGGAACAGATAGGGGCTTTGATTTTTTTGACCTTTAATGCAAAAAGTGAAAGAAATCTGAATTCAGAATTTGGTATTCTTTTCCACAAACATGAGAAAAAAATGGCAAAGCTTCTCGGGAAAAACCTCTGCAAATATTTGTCATGCACAATCTATGGAGGAGGCGATTGCATTTGCCTATAAGTATACTCCAGCAGGAAAAATTTGTTTACTTTCAACCGCTTGTCCTTATGGGCTATGGAAAAATTTTGAAGAAAAAGGAAAAGCTTTCGCTGAAGAAGCAAAGAAACAATCCAATCTCCATTAGCTAGCATCTTTTTATCCGACCTATTTCCAAAAATGAATCCAGAATCCGTTAATATTCATCCCTCTTGGAAAGAACACTTAAAAGCTGAATTCTCCTCTCCGTATTTTCAGCAGATCAAGGATTTTCTTCTATCTGAGCATCAAAAGGGTTTTATTACCTTTCCTTTGGGGAATGATATTTTCCGTGCCTTTGATCTCACCCCCTTTGATCAAGTAAAGGTTGTGATTCTTGGACAAGACCCTTATCATGGTGTATAGAGAGGCGCATGGATTAAGCTTTTCTGTGCCAGAGGGGATCAGAATTCCCCTTCGCTAAGAAATATTTTTAAAGAATTGAAATCTGATTTAGATATTGATCCTCCTACATCGTGAAATCTCCAAAAGCGAGCAGAGCAAGGGTTTTTCTTCTCAATGCAGGACTAACTGTACGCAAAGACTCTCCAAACTCTCATAAAGATGCGGGGCGACATCGCTTTACTGATGCTGTAATCTCAGTTCTTTCGAGAGAAAAACAAGGACTTGTCTTTATCCTCCGATGAGCATTTGCTCAGCAAAAAAATCTCACTGATCGATCAGTCAAAACATCTGATTATCAAGTCCCCACATCCTTCTCCTTTTTCTGCAGATAGAGGATTTTTTGGTTCTCGTCCCTTCTCCCAGTGCAATAGCTTATCTCATATCTCAGGGGAAAAACACCGATTAATCGAGATTTAAAAAGTCAATAAAAGTCTGATTTTTCTACTAAAAACTCCATAGTAGGAGTTTTCTTTTTAATCCATATCTTCTTCATCAAAAAGGTTTTTGTACAATCCTTTTATTCTCAACTCTTGGTTGTTGTGGCTCATCATCCACAATATTCAGAATTTTTAGTCTTTTGTGAATTTTTGACTTGCAGCTTTTCGTACTTCTTTGATTGCAATAATGATTCCAACGAGTAAGATCAAAAGCTGAACCCAGATTCCTCGAGAAAGCGAGATGGAACCAGTAAATGTTGGCAGAGAATGCAACGATATCAAGCATTGGCATATATACAGATACGATCATCCACAAAAACATAAAAGTTCAAGATTGGTTCAGACTCTCTAAAACCAAAAGCACTTTACCATAAAATGCTTTTTACATTAGAGTGGAGATTTCGTCCATAAAGTCATGCAAGTGAGATCAACATGATCAAAAAGACTTAAAGAGCTTGAGATTCCAAATCCAAAGATGATAACCGCTAGTGTCATCACTCGTTGGCTCTACACTAAGCATTGGTAACAGGATAACTGCTGCAGTAAATACAAACAAAAACAATACAAAAGTTTTTTGATGCTTAGTAAAGGCCATAAATTTACGAGCAAGCTTGTTGAATGAGTTGAGAATATCATTGTTTCTGTAAGCCATGGTGATATAGAGATAAGAATTAAAAAGTCTGGAATAGTATCTAGAGGGTCTTTTCTTGTTGGGATATTTTTGCCTCATTCTAATTGTTAGCCAAGAATAAGTATTTTTCCCAGCTTGTTTAAGCTTTTTGTGAAGCTGGTCTCTTTGTTCTTGTCCGAGCATTACTTGCCAGGTTATTTGATCCAAGATGATTACATCTTCTACAGGAATTTCTCCATTTAATAATGATTGAATAAGCTTTTTCTGAGCTGAGTTGCCCCTCTTGCCAAAGGGGGATACTACTTTCAACATCTCCGAGCAAGACAAATTCTTCTGGAGCAAGTTCTCATTTCAAGAGGTCAAGATATCAGGAGAGTATAAATCTAGCTCTATGAGCAAAGAGTATCTTTGCCTCTGCAGGAGCATCTTCAATCTGTTGAGCTAGTTTCTCATAGCTAGCCTTATCTTCAATTTCTAGTAAATCCAAGAGTAAATCAAAGTATTTACGCATGATATTGAGCATCAAAATCTAAAAATTCAGCAATAATCTGCTCTTTTTCCTCTTCTTTTTCCATAGTATCTTCAAAAAGCATATTTGGATAAGAGGAAATCAAGAGCGATCTCGCTTGTTGCGCTGAGAGTCATTTTGATTGCAGGTAGAAAAGTTTTTGCTCATCTAGACGATAAATTTTTGCTCCGTGAGCAGCAGCAATATTGTTTGCTTGAATATCCAAGATTGGAAGATTTCTTACCTTGATTTTTTCGCTCAAGACAACTGTTTCCTCAAGTAATTTGCTTGAAGAATCCTGAATACTAGGTTGCATGTAAATAGTTGCACAGGCCTGATTCTCTGCATCAGAGAAGACGAGAGAAACCATGTGCAAGTCAATTTTACAGCGGTTATGTCTGAGATTTAGATTGATATTGATTTTTAGAGGATGATCTTTGATCACAGGAGTCAGAATAAAAATTTTTAATTCTGATCCATCACGAGTGGTGTTTACATCGATATCAATATTTGCATTTTTGCTAGAATAGAGTATTTTAGGGGACTAGTATTGTCTAAGAAGATCGTCTTTCTTCCCTCAATATTAGTAAAAATATCTAGTTGAGCAGCATCAGTAAAGGTAAGATCAGAGAGTATATTTTTATTCATCAATTGCGCCTGCTGTATTAAAATCTCCAGTTTGTCCTTCGTAAAGGCTAGCCATATCTTCTCCAGAGAAAATTTTATCAAACGCAGAACTGAGATATTGTGCTTCCTCTTCTCTGAGTTGGTTTGAGCAGTGAAGATTTCAGGATTTTGGAGTTGTTGATCCACTTGTTTTTGACCATCTAATTGCAAAAACCGCTCCAGCTAGCGACACAATTGCAATAATGAGCAAGAGAATATTTTTATTCATCATGAGTAGCTAAATTGGAGAACTAAACACTGTCAGTGTAACAATTGTAACCAAGAAATCAATAGATTTTTGAGCAAAGTGACTTGACTTGATTTTTAGCTTTAATTTTTGTATATCAGGGATGGGTTTTATGTTACTTTTGATATATCATGGTTATGAAATATTTTATCGTATTAGTTATTCTCCTTATCCCTGTTTCTTTTTGATATACTTACGATAACTTTGCCAAAAGAGATCAAGACTTTCAAAAAGCCAAGCAGAAATTGACCTTCAATATGAAAAAGAAGCAAAGATTTTTGAAAAATTTATCTTAGATTTTCCTCGTAGATTTGTTGATTTTGTACATGATGATATTCCACTTGCACTACAGTTTTATCAAAAATTTTACTCAAATTTTATTAAATATACGCTTCCTTTTGCAAAAATAAAAACCGATTATTTGAACTTTTTCTATGCTTTTTGTGGATTATCCGCATAGATTTGATCATAATGATTTATCACATTATATCTTCTCTGAACTCTTCAATCGTCACAAAGCAAAATATTCATCCTCTCATTTACTCAAGTTTGGCAAAATATTCAGAATCATCCTCTTTATCAAAAGGCTTTTGGATGAGAGTTTGTAGAACATAGTAATACCATTCGCTTTACTGCCGATATTCTTGATGAATTTGCAGTTGGCAACTTTCTTTTTGGAGTGATCAAGCAAAGTGATCAAACAGACGCACCTTACCGTGCACCTCGAATCCTCAAAGCCTGAGACACGCATTGGCAAGAATTTGCTCAGATCTCAGCCAAAGATCTTTCACTCATTGACTTTTCTAATCAAGCCCTTTCGATTCATAACAAAAGCTCCGCCTCTCGCTCAATATCCTCAATCCATCGCAAAATGAGTCAAAGACCTCTGTTATCGCGACTTTTGGGCTCCAAAAGACCGCTCACGAACGCTCCTCTCTTGCTCTCCCAAAAGTCCAAAAATCTGATCCTGATTTTGCGCTGATCAGCAGATTTCGATCCGTACTCTTTTGGATGAATAATCTCAAAAGTCTGATTTCAGACTTTTTATTATCAAGGATAAAATTTGATTTTTACTAGTTTTTCACTATAATTGAGCAGTAAAATTTACTCACAAAAACAAAAATATGACTTTAGAAATCTGTTCACAGAAACTACTTGATACTATACATCTTAATCCTGCTAATACTAATGCATCTCAGTTGACTACTCTTGCTCGAGGAGCGAGAAATCTGACTGTGTAAGCAAGATGGGAGGTTTTTCTAAAATTACTACTTTTTATTGAGAAAAATAGTGAGCATGGAGCCCCAAATAGAGAAAAGACCTGTGATGCTCGTTTAGTAGAACAGTACAATATCAACCGCAGTCTTAAGTCTAATCTTTCCAAGCTTACTTCTACCGCATGGGGGCTCAGAAGACAGAGTGTCTTAAGGAAATGGGGGGCTACTCTCAGATTTCAGTTTTTTTAAATAATGTAGATAAATACGGTTCTGAGCGTCCAAATTCGCTCAAAAATGCTCAATCTTCTTCTGAACAAACAACTCCTGTAATTCCATCTCAAAATACTCAAAAAGAAGAAAAAAATCAGACTTCATCTATTGTTTCTGGACAAAATCAAGCCTCAGATCATGGACAGATGATCCAAAACCTTAAAACACAGTATCTTACCGGAGAAACAGCAAAGATCGTTGATCAAGGGCTTGAAACAATGCATCAAGTAGGGCAGTGGATTGATATGGATTTTTGGTTATTTTAGCAATTATAGTTTTGACTTGGATTGGAAGGGTGTTTATGAGATATATCTACTCATTTCTCAATACAAGCAGAATGATTTATCTCAAGATTATGCTTCCAAAGACAGATGGAAAGACTGATCGTGAGCAGGAAAAAGAGATTGCAAAGGGATATGAAAGAAAAGGTGTCAAGGATGTCTCAGCTTTATAGTGGGCTTCATAAGATTTCTGATCTTAGTACCAAGGAATCGATGATGCACAAGATTTTTGGGAAACAAAAAGCTCGTTATGATTTATCAATATGAACAGGGACAGCTTAGTTTTATTATCGGTACCTATCCAGAGTATCAGGAATTGTAGAAAGTGCAATTTCAGCTCAATTTGCCAACTGTTCACTAGAAAGAGTTAAAAACCTGACCCATTCCAAAAAGAAATACTCAGATATTATGCCTCTTGAGCCAGAGAAAGACCCTGTCTATACGATCAAAACTTTCAAGCAAGTTCCAGATGATCCGATCAATAATGTGATCGATACGATGAGTAAAGTTTCAATTTACGATACTGTGACTGCAATCTTAGTTATCAAGCCAGAGGATTCTTCATACAATGCCAAGAGACAAAAGGCGGCTGATAGGCTCTATAAAAATCTTTTCACTCTATGAAACGACGCTCTGGTCACGAAGTACTTGGCTCAATCCATTGAAACTCCTTTCTGTGATTTTTCTTGGGATGGACAGGTAAGCTCGTAGCAAATCAAAAAGAGGAAGCTAATGTTACTATGGTGAGAATGGTTAAAGCCAAAGAAGAAGCGCTTAATACTATCGGTGAAGAAGCCGGAAACCCAATCTACAAGTCAGGATTATTGATTGTTTCTTCCTCAGATGTCAAAGGTCAATCCAAGCAAAAATCTTAAAGCAATGGAATCTGCTTATAATGTCTATACTGATGAATATGCAAACAGGCTTTCTGATGATAACACCAAGCACGATATGTTTCCGTGGATTTTTCAAACCACTTTGGAGGATTGGAGTAGGGTATTATTTGACAGGATTTTTCTATAAATATAGTTACTTTTTCAACCAATGAGTTGAGTAGTCTTTATCATTTTCCAGATAGTATCTATAATCGTTCGCCAATTATTGAATGGATGCAATATAAAGTTCTTCCAGCACCAGCAAATCTTCCTCAGTTTTCAGATGATGAGCGAAATGGAAAGGTTATGACAGGAATTCTTGCTGAAAAAAATTCAAAGATGGAAAACTGTCAGATATTCTTAAGGACTATACCAATCATCGAGCGGTAACTTCCAGAGAAATAGAAGAAGAAAAGCTGACTCCACTTACCGAGTATCAAACAGCACATCCAGGAGTTATCTCTGAAGTTGATGGTAAAGAAACTATCAATGGACTTGAAATCATCACAAAAGGTGAAGAAAAGTTCGTAAGAGAAATTGTAGATAAAAACCGTTTACGGATATAAGCTCTATAAAAAATGCTGTTCTCTTGGGGACAAACATTTACAGAAATCAGCTTTCTCCTGTTTATATGAAAAAGAGAAGATAGAACAAGACATCATTATATGATAGGAAAGTCAGGTACCTGAAAATCAGTATTCTTGCAGACTATTGCAAGACAAGATCTTTGGAATGGCGATGGAATTTGTCTTATCGATCCGCATGGAGATCTTGCAGAAGATGTATTGAGTTTCGTTCCAAAGGAAAGAGCTAAGGATGTAGTATATTTTGATGCGGGAAATGAAGATCGTCCAATGGGACTTAATCTCTATGAAATTAATTCTCTTGATGAGGCAGATAGAACCGTAAATGATGCGACAGAAATTTTTCTTGAAAATGTTTGGACCAGAGATTTTTGGACCAAGAATTCAAGAATATTTCAAATATGGAAGTCTGACTATTTTGGAGGACTTTGAAGATAGACCAACTTTGCTGGATGTAGTAAGATTATTTACTGACGAGGCATATAGAGAAGTTAAGGTAGCTAAAGTCACCAATGCAGTTGTAAGAAACCGACGAGAGAGAACCTATAATGCTATGGGAGATAGAGAAAAAAAGCTGAGATTATTCCATATTTCTCTTCAAAGTTTGTATCGTTTAATACCAATAGACTTATTAGAAATATCATCGGACAAACCAAGTCAGCTTTCAATTTTGATGATGTGATGAATAACCAAAAAAATTCTTCTCGTAAATCTTTCCAAAGGTAAAATTTGAGAAATGAATGCTCAGCTCTTGGGTATGATCCTTGTTTCCAAGATCTATAACTCAGCGATGGGAAGAGCAAAACTTGATCCAAAGGATAGAAAAGATTTTTATCTTTATGTAGATGAGTTCCAAAACTTTGTGTCAGGAACCTTTGCGGATATCTTGTCTGAGGCCAGAAAGTATAGACTCGGACTTATCATGGCCCATCAGTATATCGCACAGCTTGAGGCTGGAAAAAGGGCTTTGAGACTCTTGAGGAGGAAAGTCTGATGTAAAGGCCGCAGTATTTGGTAACGTGGGTACGATGATGTCGTTCAAAATCGGTGCTCCTGATGCTGAATTTATGGAAAAAGAATATGCACCACTTCTTTGACCTCAGGATATTGTAGGAATCGCTAACTATAAGTCCTATATCAAGCTCAATATCGACAATGCAACTTCTAAGGTTTTTAGTATGAATTCCATTTATACCAAGGATTATCAAAATAAAAATAGCGCCATTGCTGATGGAATATTCTTCCAAAAATACGGTAGAGCTAGAGAATTTGTTGATGCTGAAATCTCAAATAGACTCTGAGTTGGTAGTGATATCGGAGTTGATGATTTGCCATCCACTCCTACAGAATAAAACTCTTTTATTTCTTATATCCGATTATCTATGATTAAAGCAGTATTTTTTGATCTCGATGATACTCTTTTTGATTATGAATATGCTCATCAAAAAGCACTAGCAAAGGTGTTCACCAGAATTAATCGTCTTACGAAGATGAAAAATAGAGCTCATTGCATTGATGTTTGAACTTGCTCAGAAAGAGGTTAAGATGCAGCTTGCTTGAACTGCGGCTTCACACAATAGGGATCTGTATTTTTCAGAAATTCTTCGAAAAATGAATCTTAAATGTAAGAATGCAATTTTGCCAAAGACAATTATTGAAATTTATGATCTCTATTGGGCGACCTTTATGCTGCAATGAAAAAGGAGACGCGAAGCAAGAGAACCCTTCAGTTCCTAAGGAGAAAGGGAATAAAAGTCTGAATTATTACTGATTCGATCACCTATACTCAACTCAAAAAGTTGGCAAAGCTTAATCTTTCAGAAGATATTGATTTTTGATTACCTCTGAGGAGGCAGGAACAGAGAAACCCCATTCATGAGGTTTCTTGCTAGCCTGTCATAAGGCAGGGGTTCTCACGAGTGAGGCTCTTATGGTTGGAGATAATATTGAAAGAGATATTGATGGTGCTCAATGGGTCTGAATGAAAGGAATTTGGATCAATAGACATGGCAAAAAGAGTAAGGGATTAATCCATATTTCACCGTTAATACTACCAAAGATCTCTATATTCTACTCCAAGATTTATTAAGTTAACTTTTATTTTACAATACAAGACTCATAAAGATTTTTATTTACGTTTTATGACAGTTATGCTTCAGCTTTTTTGATGCTATTGATAAAGTATATGAAGAAAGAAAAGAAAATCTGACCCCAGAGATTGAGCAGTTAAAATCTCAGCAAAAATGATCTTCAGACAGGGTGTATCATAATCTCAAAGATCAGATTGAGAAAAATCAAAAACGCAATCAAAGCTTTAGAGAGAAAAAGAATTTTTAATGCATTGATCCAAAAACGCAAGATGCACTTTCGGATACCTTTTGCTATGGAGACAATAGCAGACAAAATTCAGATTTTTGTTCTTAATTCTCCGAGGGGACTAAGGAGTTTAACTCTCTCTATGATAAGTCTAATCAAGCTCAGAAAATGATTGGTCACTTTTTCTCATTATAGTTTTGAGGATATTCAGGCGCTTTCTATTATGCCAGAACTTCCTTCTATTACCAGTATGCTCAGTGGGAAGGGGCTCTATTGTTCTTTTGGAAGAGATTAAGCAGTGTGTTGTCAATATAAACGAGCTTGGGCTCAATATTCAATCCGTTGCTACTACTTATTCGAGAAAGGGACTTCCTAGCTATGATGATCTACTGGAGATGAAAAATCTTAGGAAATAAAAAGTTATTGTATCTTTTAGTGCATAATAAAAAGACTGAAATCAGATTTCTAGTCTATTTAAACTGTTCTAGTTTCTTTTTGAGATAAAACCATGCAGTTGTTTTCTCATTTGGAGTAATTCTCCAAGTCGTTACAGGAGCAAATAGTCTGATATTTCCATCAATGATATTTCCATTGGATACGATGATATTGATATTCCCTATCTTATTATCATTACTAATAGAAAAGAGATCTCCATATCGTACAAAACTTTCATTTGCGATATCAAAAGTGGTAATATTGGTTTTCTTGAGCTTATATCTCTGACTCTAGCAACTCCGCAAATCCCTCTTGAAAAACTGATTTTTTTAAGAAGATTTGCATCGATACTACAGAATAATTTCCACTAGTATTGAGGAATTCTCCATCAGCGCCTTTTTACTGTTGAGATAAGTTCATTTTTGAGTTGAGAAGTGTTGAGGTTGTTGAGGATTTTTGCTTGATCCAGAATCTGTAAAAGATAAGTGCTGTTTCGTATCTTGTGATTGGAGATTGGATTGCAAGCGCATCATCATTATTGATTAGTCCGAGTTCTCTTGCCTTGATAAAATAGTTTTTCCACCAAGGATTCTGGTTTTCATCTAGTTTTTTCCTTCTGCTAGTCTAATTAATAAGGTAATAAACTCTGATTTCGCCAGCGTTTGTCCTGGGGAGAAAAGTCCATTATTTCCTTGCATGAGTCCGAGTTGACATGCTTGTTGAATACTTGTTGCGAGTCCTCCATTTGCGTAGTTAACATCCTTGAAATTACAATTTAACGCAGCTCCAGAGAGTGCTTTAAAGTTCTCAATTTTGGCAAACTGTACGAGCATTTTTGCAGCCTGTTCTCTGGTTAGATATTCAAAAGGGTTGTAAGTACTAATATCGCTTGCACTAGTGAGTCAGGCATCTTTCATTCGGTGCATTGCTTCGGTGATTTCAGGGTTGTTAAGGATACTGAGAGAGCTAGAGCTATCATTTCATCCAGAGAGGAGGTTTAGAAGTGGGTTCGTAGATGGGGTATCTTTCGCTACTGAAGCACTTCCAGTAGTAGTAGTAGATCCTGTCAGATAATTCTGCAAAAAGAAGTAGGATTCTGATTTACATTGTTCAGTTGACTTTTTGCTGATGAATTTTTGATCCTTATTCAAAATCAGATTTTTGAATCTATAGATGAGCAATGCAAGTTCTTCTCTGCTTGTAGGTCTATCAAGGGAGTTAACATTTCCTTCTTTAGTCAGTCCAATAGCCTTTGCTTTTACAAAGTACATTGTCCATCGAGGAGTAAAAGTTCTCGCTGCTGCTATTTCCTCAAAGATTCTCATCAAAACCGTTAACGATTCTGCCTTACTAAGTGTTTTATGAGGGAGAAATTGTCCATTTGATCCTTTAAAGATTCCCCATTTACAGCTATCGGCGATAAAACTGCTGAGTGAACTATCAAAACTTTTTCATCACTAAAGTTACATTGGCTGTTTTTACTTCCCTTGCGGATAGCCAGGAATACGATATGCTGTGCGATAATTTTTGCAGATTCTTCTCTTAATACGGGATCTTGAGGTCTATAACCACTGAGTGTGTCATATCTGGTAAGTCCATTAGCATACATCCATGAAATTGCCTTTTCTAGTTCTGTTCAGGTTTCTGCTCCTAGCTTTATTGTAGGGAGATGTTTTTGTAGGAAGGGTTGTCGTAGTCCCAGTATTTTAGGTTTCCAGAGAGGGAGTGGTAGTTGTTCAAGATAGAATATTACCTCCACTCTGGTTTTTACATCTTCTAGGGATAAAGTCTGACCTCATGTCTGGATCAGAATTTTATTTGTTGCTGAATCAATAATGATTTTTGGCTGATTGTTTGCTAGTACTACACCGCTTACACATATTCCCAAAAAGAAAGAATTCAGATGGCAGATATTTGTTTTTCATCTTTGCACGATTTAGCAAAATAAAGAACGACCTGATATTATCCAAATACTACCTCTTTTCAAGTCGAAACACAAAAAGAAACGTGATACGTCTCCTGGAAAAAGAAATTATAAATTTTAGCTAGCTAATTTTCCCTTGTTTGATAAGCCAAGATCAGATAATAGCTGCTGTTTCCATTCTCAAGACTTGCTCTCATAGATTGATCCCCGCACCACTCGTTTTCCAAATTGTTCGTAATCTTTATTGGTTAGCCCTCCTTCTGGGCACGATCACTCAGAGAAGAGGCTTATTGATATTTTTACTTTTCCGTTGCTGTTTTCTTTGAGATCAAAGATACAAAGTTGATATTTTTCATAAAGCTCTTTTGAGATCTGTAATAAATTGGATTTTAGGCATTTCCATCCTCGTGATTGCTCAAGGGCTTCTTGCATAATTTTATGTAAGCTGTTCTTGCTTATTGGGAGAAAAACTCTTGACCACAGATCTTTCTGATGCCCATAAAAACAAAGTCTGAATTCAGATTTCAGTTAGTTTTTGTACAATAAGTTCGAGTTTGTCTTGTTTGTTGGGGAGTGCAATGAGCATTGCAGATTGAGCTTGAGGATTTGGTTTCTCATATTGCTTAACAATTCTTGCAGAAATCCTTTGTTACTCCAGTTCTGAAACTCAACTTCCCATCTCTTCTCACGGTTTTTGTACAAAAAACATAGCCCAGGAGCAGCTCTAAGAACTTTTTCTGAGTTGGCGGATGATTTCTGGAGCTTCCCTTGAGTTTGGAGGTGATCTCAGCTTGTCTGGATATTCTCATGAAAAACAGTTGCATAATCCTTTTCCCAAAAACATAAAAGTCTGACTCTCAGTATAGAAAAATCAGACTTAAAATGCAAGGTAGGAGATTATTCTCTGTCTTTAAAGAATTTTTCTCTATTTATTGACGGGCTTTCTCATTCTCCAAGAGGAAGTTGTGTAAGGCTTTGTTTATGTTTAATTTAGGATTTTTGATTTTTGATACTTTGATTCTTCTACGTCTATTATCTGCTATAGATAAATCTCCGTTTTCTGTTTTTCAATCAAAAATTTTTCTGGTTGTATTTCCTATGTCCATTAGAGGAAATGCTTTAAGAAAAATTTTCAAAACTCAAAGAAAAATTTCATTTTTCCATTATTTGGCTTTGTTTTTATCATCCATATTCCATGGGTTTTGTGTGAGAGCACGAGAGATATTTCCTTGCTGTCTCTACTCAAAGGACTGCATAAGCATGTTTTGTAAAAATTTGCTTTTCCTTCAATTTTTGTAAAAATGTTGATCACTTTCCGCTGGATAAGAGCTAACCGCAATAAATTTAGTTCAATGAGCTAATTGATAATTTTTAGTGTATTTTTACCTGACTAATCTCTTTTGGGAGAATAAGAATAGGAAGATTTTGGGAATCTGTTTCTGAAGAAATGCGTAAAAGTAGAATTTGAAGCCATAGTCTTTTTAGTTTTTAGTATAGTGTCCTCATAGTGTAGTAAATCCAATATTATGTTTTCCTACTAATGTCTGTAATGCCTTTTGATGGTCTCCTCCTCTAATTTTCTTAATGGATTCATTAGTCATTATACTCTCTCCTGTAGTTTGCTTTGCATAAGCAATTTCAAGAATTTTTATATCAAATATTCCTTGTACAGCAGCTGCATTTAATTCACTATTTTCGATGCTTATGGTTCCCTTGAGGCTCCTCATAAGGGAAGTCTAATAGTATATCCTCATTGAACAATTCTAACAGATGTTCTGATTAGTGGCCCAAAAATTTGAGATCTACTTAAAATATTGATAGTAGTAATAAGATAACAATCTCACAGTCTTCCCTGCCTAATATTTTCTTTACCAGAGCCTATTAAAATCTTTTTGCTTAAGTGTTTCATTGTTTTTAAATAGGTTTCTGATTTATTGTTTATATCATTACTATTCAATTTGTCCACTATGTTATTTATTTCATTAAAATTCCCTGCTCTTGGAGCAGTTGTCCATTGTCTTACACCATCAGGGATAAGTCTGACTCCTTCCCAGATATAAGCTCTATTGCGGAGTTGTTTCCCATCTTTATCGCAGATAGTATAGGTCTTTTTGCTCTGCATCATATCTAAGATAGCAGGTTTCGGTTCCAGCAAGTTTGCTCATTATTGCTTTGATTTTTGGATTGGTGCATTTGGAGTAGTCAATTTGATAGACTTGATTTGGATCTTTAAAAAGTCCTTTGAGAGCATCATGAATTTTTACTGGATTGGATTCTTTAGTAAAGATTAGATTTCCAGTTTGCTTGGTTAGGTTTGATCCCCTCCATTATAAAAATATTTTCCTGTTATGTTTTTCCGATTTTTGACAAGTTCTCTACTGTCTCTATTAGTATTATTGAGTCCGAGTCTTTTTAGAACCTCTCTCTGCATTATCGATCCTATTTGCAATCTGATAGATCTGATCTTTGTTGTGAGTAAAAAACTTGGCGTGGTCATCTTATCGATCTCTTGTTTGAGCACTCATTGAAGCTTTGTAAGTGGCTCTAGTGCCCATCCCCCATAATTTATACTTTTTGTCCGACTTTATTGCGTGAATATAGGCTCAACAAGTCTTGATCCCAGCTTGTGCTATTTTGAGATCATCACGAATTCGCATTCCGTTCTTTTTCGATCTCATTAAATTGCTTTTTCAACATCATGTTGTATCGTAGCGATGCTTCTATCTTTATATTCTCCCATTGTTGCTATAGATTATTTTTACTAAAAATCCAAATCTTTGATTTCTTGCTCGAGTTCTTTTTCCGAATGAACAAGATTCAAAAGATCTTGTAGTTCTCATTTTTCTAACTTTTTCATAATCAAGAAGATCTTTTAATGTACTTCCAGGTTATCAATTTTTAAATTATTCTTTATTTCTTCTATTTCTTCCTCTAGCCTGGCCCCAAAATTTTTATCCCTTTCTATTTCATCTTCTTCCAAGAGAAACTCAACTAAAAATTCCAGTCTATCATTACTGAGTCCGTCAATTGAAAAATCTTTCTTCCTCTGGGAGATGTCTGTCTAGGATTTGTTGGATGATAGCTTTTGCTGATTGAATATCTTCCATTTTCTTTTGAAATATAAAATACTTATCATTAAGTGTACTCCAAATTTTATGAATGGCAATTCTCAAACTATTCTTCCTTATAAAACAATTGTCTTTTATATGAAAAATATCATTAAATATTGACATTTATATAAAAACATTTTTAAATAAAAGTATTCTTATTAAAATAAAAACTGACCTTTGGAGTCAGTTTGTTATTTGAATTCAGATTTTTTTCCTATTTCTTAATAATCGCTTCAATTGCAGCAAAATTACCTTCTCCGTTTTTCATTAACGATTACATAGAGTTCATCTCCAGGATTTCCAAGATAGAAGCTTACTGCGGCTTGATTGAGAAAAATAAACCTTTCCATCTTCGGTATTAGCAGTATACTTATTTTTTCATCACTCTTTGAGAGAACAGCTCTAAGGTGCTTTCTCTCTGCTGGTTTGATAAGTTTATAGATAAATTTTTCCATCAGCAAGGATTTTTGAGTTTGAGAACGTCTCCAGGGATAAGTTTTGTTTTACTAGAGTAGTTTACAGGAACTGGGTATTTCATTTGATTAGCTCCAATCATATAGTATCCATCAAAAATTCCTTCAATAACTTCCATGCCTTCTTCTTTGTAACTCTTGAGATTCTCTGGATTTTCAGCTCTCATTTCTTCTAGGTAGGCAGTCAAAGATTCTGGATTGCTAGGATCAAAATGCATCAATTGACCAAGAGTAAGCTTTTGCTCTTTTGAGTTCCATTTCTGCTTTGTTGATGCTGTTTCTTACAAATTGAGTAGTTGTTGATAGTTTTTCATAAGTTCTTCGTTTGTTTGTGTCATTTTATTTACGTCTAAGGATAAAAATACGCCATCAAGTATATGTATTTTTGATAATGCAATTTTTTAAAATAAAACATGAGAGATCATTTTTAATGATAGATAAATCACTAGGCAATGTCTAGAAGTTCTATTTCAATAGCAATCCTCTTTTGCTGGAGTGGTGCACAAGATTAGTACATGATAGTGAGTCCTGTTTCTCAGAGTATTCTCCGCTGCCAATACTTTTTCTTGTAGAATAGATGTTAGTTCATAAAATTTACGTCTCTTTCTAAAAATATTGCTTTGCGTTATTTACTTCGTAAAAATATCGCTTTGCGTTATTTACTTCGTAAAAATACTCTTGATTTTATCTCGTATTTTACTATAAAAGCAACACAAGTAAAAATAAAAAGAAAAATCAGACTTTTAACTTCTTTTTAGTATGGGAACAATGGACTTATCCACATGGATGATAGCACTCTTGGCGGTGTTTGGGATTTCGCTTACTTCACTTATCGGTATTTTTACCCTAGGGATCAAGCAGTCTTATCTAACCAGTAAGTTGATCTATTTGGTATCTTTTTCAGCTGGAGCGCTGTTTGGAGATGTGTTTTTGCACTTGATGCCTGAGATGGTTGAGCACGCTCATGAGATGGATATGGATCAGTTAGGGCTTCTTGTGATTGGAGGTGTAGTGCTTGGTCTTGTAATAGAAAAACTGTTACATTGGCATCATTGCCACCATGATCATAGTGAAGATGATCAGCCTCACACTATTGCAAAAGATGAACCTAATTGGTGATTTTGTACATAATCTCATTGATGGGTTGATCATCGGTGCGAGTTTCTTGGTGAATATTCCTGCTGGTCTTGCATGAGTTTGGCGATTCTCTTTCATGAGATTCCTCAGGAGATCGGAGATTATGCGGTGCTTATTCATAGCGGATATAGCAAGAAGAAAGCTCTCTTATTAAACTTCCTTTCTGCTCTTAGCGCGATTTTTGGGAACAATTATTGCGCTTATAGTTGAGGAGTAGTTCATGAGTTGCAGGAAACGCTTGTTCCTATTGCAATGGGAATGTTTATCTACATCGCAGGATCAGATCTCATTCCAGAGCTTCATAAGCACAATCATCACTTTAAATCCCTCACTTTTACAGATTCTCATGTTTATCTTGGGAATTGGAGTGATGTTTGGTTTGCTCTTCCTTGAGGGCATGTCTCACTAATCAAAAAGAGTGTGATATTTCACGCTCTTTTTGTTATTACTTGTATGTAATTACCATCTTTTTCAGCTTGGGCAGGATTGTTGAACATTGATATGTGCAAATCCTGGGAAAAGAATCGCCCTCTTTAATGGTTTCCTTGAGTCACTTGATATCTTTATCTGATACTGATTTTACAAATTGGCAGCCAGCAGACTCTACTAAATTTACTGGATGCATAGGAGGAAGTTCATTCCCTTCAGGAGTGGATTTTGTTTTTGCACCGATTGGTGTGGTAGAAGAAGCCTGTCCTGTAGTAAGGGCATAGTTTTGATTGTCACAAGTGATATGTACAAAAGGAATATTTCTTCTCGCTGCATGGATCATATGTCCAACTCAATCCCATAGGTATCACCATCTCCAGATACAGAAACTACGGTTAACTCCAGGATTCGCAAGCTTAACTCCTGTAGCAAAGGGGATTCCACGTCCATGTAGAGTCTCAGCTCCATAATTATCCATGTATTGGCTCATCTTGCTACTACATCAGATACCGGTCACGACTACGGTTTGATGAGCAGGAATCTTAAGTTCTGCAAGAGCTTGTTTGAGTGCCAGATGAATCAAAAAGTCTCCACATCCTGGACATCGCTGTATTTTTATTTAAATTTGTTCTCATCGGGTATAATTAACAGTTAAAAGTCAGATTTTTATTCTAGTAAATAGTTTATTGCTTTGATCTTACATTGGGAAGTCTCTGATAACTTCTTAAGAACCGGGTCTAAGGCTCCGTACAACATTTTGCCAAGAATCATCAGTTTTAATGCCTAATTTTTGGTATCGTTTAAGTTGATAAGATTCCTTGAAAGTAAAGGCAATTAAATCAGTGATTTGATACGTTTGTTGAGCTTGAAGTAAGGCTTGATGCAAGAGATGTCTTCAGAATCCCTTGATTTTGATAGTCAGGATGAATAAAGATTTCAGGATCAAAGAGAATATTTCCTTCATGTCGTGGCTTAATATCTGAAATAAAACCTCAAATGATTTTTCCCATCTACAACAGCCTTGAGCTTAAAAGGTCTTTTTGAGTAAAATAGTTTACAAAAGGAGTAATCTGTTCTTTATTTCGTTTTTCTCACTCAGCAAGATAGCTTTCAAGATAGAGGAGGATAATCGCTTCGTGATCTTGTTTATCGATTTTTCTGAATGGTAATGGTTTTCATTCTATGTTTTAAGTTAAAGAGAAGGTTGTTACTAAAACATACCTGGTCTCTTCCTTTTCAAAAAGCGGAAAATTCTCATAGAATTTCTTTGTTTCTCTCAAAGTTAAAGCGGATGTTCTAAACAATTTCTTCTTGAAAAATAGGGTACAAAGTTACTTTTTCTCTGATGAGAAATTTTTGCTTTCCATTCTCCATACAGTTCACATTCTTTTCTTACTAAATCTTCTAGCTGTCCTGAGTGGTTCATTTCGACAAAAAAATCAGACTTTCAATCTCGTTTTTTCCTATCTTCCAAAAACTCCTGCAATCTCGGATCAAAGGGGTAGAGTGATTTTTACAATAATAAGTCAAAAATCTGACTTCCCTTTGATGCTCGCCTCAGAGCATAGCGGTTGATTCCCCATCGTGATATAAAAATGCTTAGCTTCTGGATTGATAATTTCATATCCATAAAAATTTTCATTAAATTCATTTTTGACAAAAGTATTGAGTTTCTCAGCTCTTTTTCAGTCATTTTTTCACTTTGTTGTTGGTTCTTCGTTGGTTGATCCATATTCATCGTGTTCGTAGGAGGTTGCGATGAAGTGAGTCTTTTCTACACCAGGGGTTGCATATGGTGAAATCCCATCTGAGTATACTCGTATCTTTTGTAAGTATCGGTTTCTGAGTCAGATTTTTCAACTTTTTCATCTGTTAATGGCTTCCGCTGTGAGTTTACTAGGATCAATGCTGAGATAAGACTCAGAGAGCTGTTTATCACTGAGTAAAATTACGGGGTGTTGATAGATATCGGAATAGTTCAGTGCTTTCCCAGCAAAGGTGTAGGCCTCTTCAAATGTTGATGGGTAGAGTACAATCGGTTTGGTATCTCCAAAGCTCGCATTGAGTGCATAATTAATATCTCCTGCCCAGTAAAGGTCGGCGTTCCTGTACTTGGACCATCTCTTTGAGAGAGGAGATATACTCCACCAATTTCAGCTTGATTTGAGAAAGAAAGAGATTCAGACATAAGGGCAAATCCTCCTCCACTAGTTCCACACATTGCTCTTTTCCCCAGCAAATTTTGCTCCAAGCATAGCCATACTCACGGCGATTTCATCTTCTCCTTGGAAAAAGATTACCTCTTTGTTTTTACGACTTCATCAATCACAGAACTGGCAGGAGTCATCGGATATGCAGCATAAAAGTCCAACCCTGATTCCATTGCACCTTTTTGCAAAAGAGTTCATTTCGTACATAAACACTTTTCATTTCAAACATCCTGAGAGCAGTCTATGATTGAGCAAGATTCTCATTGACAGTGGTTTTTCAGCATAGGCATATCCAGCTTCTAGATCCTGATAGTTTTTGATTCATAATTTCCTCTGAAAAATCTTTTTAGCAAAACTGACGAGACAAAAATCTTTTTCCTTCATCAATCGACAAATTAAGCAATTTCAATGCAGCACCTAGGGTGAAAGTATTCTTGTATTTGCAATGTTCTTCCTTGATCATAAAGGTGTTTTTGAGTTCATAGATAGACTCGTTTTTTGCTAATAGCATAGGGATCATATGCGAGAAAAATCAATCTTTGCGAGAGATAAAAAGGTTTTTCATCATCGCTAATATAAAGAAAAACAGTTATTGTCCCCTTTGATAATTGATGCATATTCTTTGTCTCCGAGTACGGTATATCCTTTTTGAGAGAGAATTTCTCTAGAAAAATTCATGCTGTATTCACTCAGCTTCCCGCTGGTCCTGAAAAATCCTATACTTACCTGCATATTTTTATTTTTAACATATAAACAGATATAAGTATATCTTTTTCTCCTTTTGCAAAAAGAAATAAAAGTCTGATCCATTTTTCCCTTGACGAAAATCTATTTTTGATCTAACGAGTTTTTGATAAAAGGGGAGTGTTTGGGTTTAAGCTTTATTTCCTTTTATGATTATCAAGGTATTTTTGACAAACTAAAAATAATAGATTTTCACTTGAATCTTGCTCAGCTAAATAATATAAGAAGTTCAAATATAATTTTTATTTTTCAGATGTTTGATGGCAGATTTTTCTCATTTGGCAGCGATATATTCTTCAGATCCAAAGCTTACTTTTACTGATCTCAAAAAGGAGACTTCCTCAGATATCAATACTTCTGTAGTAGAGCAGTATGCCAGGGATCATGAGATTTTTGCGGTTTCTCAGCTTGATCTTGACTATCCAAAACAGGCTCAAAAATCAGACTTCTTCTCCTTTACTGTATTATCAGGGGGATTTGTCTTTGCTTTCTCATCCGATATTTTGACTTGTCTGACCGAGAAATCCAAGTGATTATGCTTCACAGGTGATGCAGACGCTCTTTTTACAGGCATACAAATATGATTTGGTAACAATTTCTGGTTTTGCCAGAGGAGTCGATCAGCAAGCTCATCAGCTGTCTCTCAAATATCAGATTCAAACAATTGCGGTTCTCGGAGGCGGTTTTTCAGCACTACTTGAGGGGAAAGGACCGTGATCTCCTTGCTCAAATTGTAAAAAATGGTGGGCTTGTGATTTCTCAGTTCAAGCTTTGATTTGAGCCGACCAAGCGATCATTTCCTGCGAGAAATAAGCTTCTTGCTCAACTTTGTGATGTCCTTTTCCTTCCTGAAGCCCAACAAAAGTCCTGAAGCCTGATTACGACCGAGTTCGCCTATCACTTTAAAAAGCCCGTATATTCGGTTCCAGCTCCAATTTTTGCTCAGCAAAAGTGCTGGTATTTTCACTAAAATGGAAGAAAAGCTGACTCTGATTTCAGATTTTGCTTTGTGTTTGGATGCTCATTTTCAGCTCAGAGGAGAAGGACCTCAAGAACAACAGACTCAATGATCGTTTTCTTTTGATAATTTTCCACCTCTCCAGCGTCAAATCCTAGAATTTCTTAAATCTCATTGAGAGTCGAGTATCGAAGCTCTTATGCAAGAGATCAAACTTGAGTATGCAGCATTGATGCAGGAGTTGACTTTGCTTGAAAATGGATGCGCTTATCGATCAGACCAGACCTGGATATTATACGATCTCATAAGTCAGATTTCTCCTGTTTTCTTAATATGTATTTTAATTCGGGATTTCTCTTTGCTTTGCATTTGAGTCTGTTTTGTATACTCAGGCAAGTTTTATTCTCCATATGTGCCTATGTTTGAGCTAAAAAGCCAATTATCAACCTGCCTGAGACCAACCAAAGGCGATTGATCAGATTTCAACTGCTTTTGATGAGGGAAAGTCTCGTATTACTTTTGCTTGGAGCAACAGGAACAGGAAAAACCTTTACTATGGCAAATATTATTCAAAAGGTTCAAAAGCCGACACTGATCATCTCTCACAATAAGACCCTTGCTGCCCAGCTTGCTACTGAGTTTAAGTCATTTTTCCCAAATAATGCTGTGCATTATTTTTGTTTCTTATTTTGATTATTATCAGCCTGAGAGCTATCTTCCCAGCTCTGGTACCTATATTGAAAAAGAAGCAACAATCAATCAAGAAATCGAGATGTATAGGCTTTGTTACCATGGCATCACTCCTTTCTAGGCCTGATGTAATTGTAGTGGCTCCAGCTTCCTCACTTTTATGGTTTGGGGCAGAGTAGGTTCTTTGAAGAAAAATTGTCTTCAGCTCTATGTCGGATATGATTTCAATGAGATCAAAAGACAGCTTCTCCATATGCAGTATCAACCTGTTCAGGGAAGATTGAACCAGGAATGTTCGATATGAAATGAGAGATTCTTGATATTTTTTCTTCTACAGAAAAAGTGTTTGTATCGTTGTTTTTTTGATGAAGAATTTCTAGAGAGAATAGAAAAAGAGAGATTCCCTTACCTATGAACTTCAGACCATCGAACAAAAAGCAATGCTTTGGCTCTACTCAATATTTGCAGGATACGACAGATTTAGAGCAGATTCTTGCTCAGATGCAGGCAGAAAAGGAACTTCGTGTGAAGGAATTTGAAAAACTTAATATGCCGATTGAGGCTGAGAGAATCAAAAAGAGTCGAATATGATATCAGAATGATAAGGGAAACCGGATTTGTAAACGGTATTGAAAATTATTCACTCTATTTTGATCAAAAGGCTCCTGGGCAACCACCGAATACCATTTTTCGACTACTTTTCCAGACGATTTTTTTGCTGATTGTAGATGAGTCACATATGACTTTGCTGCAGCTTAGAGCAATGCCAGAGTGAGATCGTGCAAGAAAAAATAATCTGATTCGTTATGGATTTCGTCTGCCTTCAGCGATTGATCATAGGCCTTTGAGGTTCGAAGAATTGGAGGTTGCATTAGGACGAAGGGGGATAGAAAGTATCAATCTCGATGAGGCTACTTCACAACTTGAGCTCGTCTCTTCAGCACATCAGCAGGTCTCTGCCAATGCGAGAAAAGCCAATCAGCACGAGACGCTTTTCGCACAAAGTAAAGCACGGAGCAAAAATCCATCTTTCTCTCTGCAACACCAGCACCTTATGAGCTTGAACTTTCTCAGCAGGTAGTAGAACAGATCATTAGACCGACAGGTTTGCTTTGATCCGATTACTCTATGTTTATCCAAAGTCTTGAGACTTCTGATTGCTTATAGATTCGCTTGATATGCTGACCAAGAAAAGCCCTATCTCGATACTTTCTATATCCATCAAAAACAGAAAACTGAATCAGGATCAGATTTGTCTCACTTTTTGATGAAGAAGATGCTCTTCCTTCTGTGCAAGATTAGTCAATCTTTCTTAGAAGAGAGAAAATGCCCTTTTCTACCTTGTGAAAAATAAAAATTATTATAAATGCTTGAAAAATTCCCCATTTATCTATAAAAGAGGAGATTTAGTTTTTTTGTCAAGATCGGAAATGAAATTCTTACCAAGACGGTTAATATTCTAATTAAAAATATTTTTGATAGGCTCCTTTTGCAATTTCTGCTCCAAACTTTTTCACCTATAAGCTCGGTTTTTTGATGGAGCAGTTCGAAATGTTGTTTGGCTACGAAAGGAAAATTGTGATTCTGGTTTTTCTGGCAATCATTCTCTATCTCTTTGTGGAAAAAGTCACAAGAAATCTGAGTTTCTGCACTGTGGTCTTGGCTAAAATCACAGAAAGCATTCAGATTTTTGATCTATTTTGTTGTGCTCTGTGTTGTTACCTTTGTTTTGGCTGTGCTTGTTCAGAGAGTTGGGATTGGTGCATATATTTTTGACAGTGAAGTATGATATACTTGGTTTCTTGATTTTTGTATTAGGAATGTTTCTTGCACTGCTCCTTCCTATTTCTACCAAACGAAATCGTCGATACAATGAACTGCTAAAATGGGTGGTGTATGGGGCGTTTGTTTGGCGAGCAGCGATTGCATTTTTACCAAGCTTGCTCAAACTTTTCGGGTATACTCGTAATAGTTTTGAGGGAACCTTGATGGAAATCCTCCTGCTGTCTACTATACAGAGATCAATCAATGACATGCAAGAAATCAGTTCCTATTCGAAAGACCAATTAGCTTTGGGTTCTTCTTGGTGGCGATGTGGCCTCTCTTTGCATTGCTTTATCTTCGCAAGCTCTCTATCAAAGATAAATTAGGACGAACCTTTGCTTTTTGGTGCCTTGGCATTCTCAACCTATTCCAGAGCAGCAATGGCAGTTTGGGTTTTGCAAACAGGAGTCTTGCTCTTGCTTTTGTATCCAAAGCATGCAAAAAAAGCTTTTTGCTCTATGTTGCTCTCCTGGAGTGTTGGTATTTATTGTGGCATTTTTACGCTCAAGAGTGTATTCTTTAGAGCGCATTCCAATACTTGACATCTTAAATTGCTCGTTGAGGGAGTGGAACTTGGTATGAGCAAGCCGCTTTCTGGTCGAGGTGCAGGATATTCTGGACCAGCCTCTCATCAGCTTTGTTTAGAGGCACAAGACAATCTTCGCTGTGATCAAATTCGCCAAGTCAACGAAAAAAATATTCTATGCAAACACCAGGATACAATCCTGAGAATCAATATGTACAAATCTTTATGGAATATGGACTATTGGGACTTATTCCATGGTTGCTGTGCTTTTTGACGATTGTCCGAGTGACACTGAGACAGATTTATGATTATATTTTTAGAATTCAAAAAGGGAAGAAAGCAGACTCAAAAACTTTGACCAAGCTTTTGACCTCAATCGCGTTTGGACTCTGATTGCGAGGACTTGCTGTTGAAGGTTTGGTGCTTCATAGTTTCGTAGATAGGATGATCGTTTATCCATTTATGCTTCTTTTTCTGACTTTTTGGCGAGGTCAGCAAGAGTTAAACTCTGCTTCAGAAGAGAATAAATAAAACTAAAAAGAATCCAGTAGTCATGACTGGATTTTTGTTTATAGAGCATAAAGCTAAGTGTTAAAAATTTTTTGTTAAAAAAATTACTCTAAATCATGTCTTACTTTTTCTTTTTCTTTCAAAATTTTTGGATTATGATAAAGTGAAGATGATTCATCTTCACTTTACCAAAGCAATACATCATTGCTTTTTGTGGATCTAGGATATTAGCGATCTCTTCAAGTGTCTCCCTTTTGGTCGGAGGGACAAATACTACGCTGCAAGACTAGAAACTTGGGATATCTGCTGTAATTTTGAAGCTTAGTTGGTTTGAATTTTTGCTACAACATAGCACAGTTAAATTTGGTCTTACCCAAAGGTAGAGGAAGCTTCTTCGATCGGATCATTTCCAAACTCTCCGTAGAAAGGACGAGGAACGCCCCTAGTGTTCACGCATCTCAAGGAGACTTGAGATTTCTTCTGGTCTGATCTGTGCTGATGGGAATGCGGAAACTTCCGATCACATCAAGCGTAAGTGCATTTACAGTGATTGTTTTCATATACAAATTATTTATATATTTTTATTTTAGTGATAAAGAGATTATATATTTTTTTAATAAAAAGTCAAGACAAAATTCTGACTTGAAAAGTGTGAGCAAAATCAATATCTTAAATCAGGATTAATTTTTTAACTTTTTCTTTGATAATTATGGAAAGAAAAACTAACACCTAGTCAAAACTCAAATTACCAATTGACGGTTACTTTTTACAAATGAAGAAAAACTCTGCTCATAAACCCTCACGTACTTGAGCATTTTGCAAAGGATATGAATTTGCCAGGATTTAGACCAGGACATGCTCCTTTGGCTATGGTAGAGGCTAAAGTAGATGCTGGATATCTTGATATGGCTCTCAATGAGCATCTTATCAACAAGGCTATGCATGAAAATGCTCAATGAAAAATGCAGAAATCAAATTTATCGGAGAGCCTTACGGATTTGAGACAAAGTCTGAAGGCGATCAGACTACGGTAACTCTTTTATCGATACTTACCCTGAAGTACAGGTTTCTGGAAAAAGTGGGAATCTGTAAAAATGGATGCGCTTACTCTTGAGGCTAATGAAAAAGAGGTAGAGGATGCTCTTCAACATCCAGAAAAACTATGCAGATTACAAGGATGCTGAAGCTATCGCACTCAATACTATTTCAAAGCTTTGGACTTGAATTTTTGATGCAGAAGGACAAAGTATTGAAAAGGAACAACCTACCTTGGAGAAACTGAATTTGCTGAAGATAAGTTTTGGGAAAAACTTTCAAAAGGAGCAAAAATCTGACACAATCGAACTTAAATACGATGAGAAAAAGCTTCCAGAAGTACTTAAGTCTAAAAAGGTGGAGCTGCTAAGCTTTGTAGTTACTGTTCAAGATGTGAAGGAAATCGTAGCTCCTGAGCTTACTGATGAAAATGATCGTTAAACTCTTTGGAAAAAGACGCTGAAGTAAAAACTAATGCAGAACTTAGAGCATACATCCAAAAAGAAATTCTCAAACAAAAAGTTTGAATCTGACTGTAAATACTGTAGAAAATATGTAAATGATGTAAGAGCTGCAGGAATCTCAATTCTTGTACCAAAAACTATGGTAGATCAAGAAGTTGCTGTAAGAGTTCAGAATCTCAAAGAGAGAATGGGGAGAAGATAGAGTTCAACAATATTTTTAAACAGCTTTGAGAAGAAAAAGGCTAGAGAATTCCTCGATGGAATCACTACTGCCGCTAAGGAAAAGTCTTGAAAAGTTCTTTATTCTCAACGAAGTTGCTAGACTTTTTGGGTAGAGATCAATTGGTCAGCTGAACAAGAACTGCTCTTTTGTAGAAAAAGCAGCTTTATACTAAGCTTGTAGGAGAGCTACCAACAGTAGATGCTCCAGCAAAGAAAGCCCTCAGCAAAGAGAACAACAAAAGCTAAAAAGAAGAAAAATCTGAATAATTTCTCATTTGCCCCGAGATATTCTCTCGGGGTGAATTTTACTTTTGATAGATTGGCATGCTTGATTTTTCTCCTAGATATGTTGCGTTATCCTTTTGATGCTTCAGAATCCAATAAATTTCATCAGTTTCTCACTACAATATTCAAGGATTATCCAGCTTTTTGAGTCAGCTGCTGAAAAGCTATTGGTTCTCCCATTTTTGATTATTTATGCAATTTTCAAAAAGAAGAACTAAGTCAGATTTTTTTGGTTTTTTAGATAAAAGATAGTACATTAAAATCTTCAATTTTCGTTTGCATTTAAAAATGCATTTTACTATAGTAGAGAGCGTCAGTCTCAGATACTACGCCACTTGTGGTGAGGAAAGTCCTGGCACGAAAAACTGGCTATCATCTAACGGATGTTGGAACTCTGCGTTATGCAGGCAAACGAAAGTGCCACAGAGATTAAACTATCCCATTAGGGAGAAAGGTGAAACAGTAGGGTAGTGAAACTTACCTACACTCAATCGGTCCGATGGGCTGATGAGTGGTAAACCGTAGCTCGTGCAAGCTTATCAAGCTCGACTTGAAAGTGCAAATGATCGCTATAAGTGATCTTAGATAAATAGTATCTCAATACAGAACCAGGCTTATTGGATTGACAAAATATGGGGGTTGGTGTAGTGGTAACACATCGGTCTCGGAACTGCTGTCGGGGTTCGATCCTCACTCCCTGGACAATAATTATAGGGCTGTAGCTCAGTGGTAGAGCGGGAGTCTCCAAAGCTCCGCGTCGCGAGTTCGATTCTTGCCAGCCCTGAACTCGTTGAAAATGCTGAATTAAGTCAGTATTTTTAATTAAAACTTTTTATCTGCTTGATTTTTATAATAAGAAAAATATGGTAAAGGAGATCTTTTATCTCCTTTTTCTAAAAAGATGAAATCAGACTTTTTGCTCCTTTCACCAACCTCTATCCCATCCAAAAACCCTTCGCCGAGAGCTAAAACCGCTCAACGAAAATTTCCAACACGATCCAGCTCTTACTGCACTCCGAAACTCAGAAATTCCCACAGAGGGACCAACAGAGAGAAAAAGACTATCAGGCAATTAAACCCCTCTTTGGACGAGCTTCACAATCAATTTATCACCGAAAGTCTCCAGTCACTAGAAACTCAGGATCGATCAGATTTTTGTCCTTTTTATCAAACTTACCAAAAAAAGAAAAGAACAAGGCTGACTTCTCTGAAAAAGAGCTAAAAAAAGCCTTGATGAAGAATTTGAAAGTCGCACAAAATCCTTGAGAACTGCGATTGGAAACAGCTATGCTAAGCTTGCAGAGCTCCGAAAAAGCAATCCAGATTATGTGAATGAAAAGGTAAGCCTTTTTCTAGATCAAAAAGTTATAAAATCCTGACTGAAGCTGGAGTTCTCTGACTTTTTGAAAAGAAATACGCCTCTGATCTCGAGAAACTTGCACTGATTCGCCGTTTTGGAAATTTCTTTACTTATTTCACAGGTTTCAATCAGAACCGCGAGAATTACTATACTACTGATGAGAAAGCCACTGCGGTTGCTTATCGTGCGATCAACGAAAAATCTCCTTACTTTTGCCAATAATTGTGAGCTTTTTTTGAGAAACTTGCCGTGCTTTTGACTTTCAGAATTAGAGAAAAAAATCTTTCAATCCTGACTCTTTACAGCGAATATCTTACCCAATCAGGAATTGATTTTTACAATGAAATGCTTGCAAAATATTAGGTCAAAAGCAAATCTTTATACCCAAGAACATAAAACCAAACTTCCTCAGCCAAAACTCCTTTATAAACAAATCTGATCTCCAAGAGGGAATACCATTCCTTTTGATTTGATCAATAATGATGAGGAGTTTAGATGCTTCACACGATGATTGCAGAAACAGATCAAAGGATCCCAGAATTCAACAAGCTTTTTAGAGTCAATTTTTGAGGAAAAATGCTGATCTTTCTCAGATTTTCTTGTCAAAAACATCTCTAAATATTATTTCTAACCGCTACTTCTCATCTTGGAATATTTTGCTAGAAAAGGGAGTTGAGCTCAAGCTTTTTAAGTTCAAAAAAATGATGAAGAGAGTTTTAAACTTCCTACCTATCTTTCACTTGCTGAACTCAAGGAGCTTTTTGGAAGCGGTTCCTTTTCAAACAGCAGAAAAATCTGATACCGCCGAAGGAACTCACCATCAAGTTTCTCTCCTTAAACTCCAACGAGAAAAATCTTCATTTAGAAAAGCTCTCATTCTAACTGGGAACTTTTGCTCAAAAGCATGAAATCAGACTTTTGAATCTTTTTGGACTTGAGAGGAGAATTTTGATCCTATACTTCAGCAAAAAGCACTTCAATCCCTTTCATCTTTGCAATCCACTAATCAAGAACACAAAAATCTGATTAAAATGCTTTTTGGACAACACTTTGTATGCGTATAGGATGCTCAAGTGGTTTAAAGTAGATACGAGTAAACTTGGATTTGTTCCAGAAGGGGAGTTTTATCCGAGTCTTGATCAGCTTTTTACAGGATTATCCTTTGCCAAAGTGGTATGATATGATCAGAAATTATCTCACGAGAAAACCCTATTCACAAGCAAAAATTAAAACTAAATTTTGACTGTTCTACATTACTGAATGGACGAGATAAAAAAATAAAGAAACACAGAACTTATCAGTGATTTTGAGAAAAAGATGGGAAAGTTTTTATCTTGCAATTATGAAAAAGGATCAGAATAAATTTTTGAAAAATCGGCTCTCTACGAGGGAAATCTTGGAACGATGGAAAAAGATGGATTATAAGCTCCTTCCCTGAGCCAATAAAATGCTTCCAAAAGTGCTTTGATGCCAGGTTCTGATAAGAAAAAATACGGAGCTTCGGATCAGGTTTTAGAGCTGTATGCCAAAGGAAGTTTCAAAAAAGTCCGAAAAAGAGTTTCAATCTCGCAGATCTCCATACTTTGATTGATTTTTACAAGTCGGCACTCACCAAAATATGAGGATTGGAAAGTCTTCAATTTCCAGTTTCAAGCAACAGAAAAACTATCAAGATATTTCTCAGTTTTATAGGGAAGTTGAGCAACAAGGCTATCTGCTCAATCGGAGAAAAGGTTAATGAAGAACTGATTAAACAAGGAATAAAAGACTGATCCCTCTTTCTCTTTCAGATTTCTTCCAAAGATTTTGAAGGAAAGTCAAAGACTCCTGATTTGCAAACGCTTTACTGGTGCCAGCTTTTTGAAATCTCCCAAACCAATGTAAAACTCAATGGAGAAGCGGAAATTTTCTTCAGACTCATGAAGTATGAAAAAGAGAAGAAAACGCTGAAGGTAGATAACTACGATGTTTTTCAAGCACAAAAGATATACGGAAAGATAAAATCCTTTTTCCATGTGCCGATTACCTTGTGATTTTGAAATAATGAGGTCAGCGCTTCTGCTCCTTCAAAGTTCAATCAGAAAGCTCAATCAAGAGCTGATTATCCCTCATTTTGATGATCTCCATGTGATTGGGGTGGATCGCTGAGAAAAAAACATCTGGCTTTTTATTCTGTTGTTTCGGTGAAAACTGGGAAAATTGTCAAACAAGGAACGCTCAATCTCCTCAATGGCACTGACTATGAAGCAAAAACCTCTCAAAAAGCTGAAAACAGACTCCATGCTCGTCAAAAACCGAGATACGATTGAGAAAAATAGCTGATCTCAAAAATGGCTACATTTCACAGGTCGTAAATAAGCTTGTAGAGCTGGTTTTTGGAGTATAATGCAGTGATCGTTTTTTGAAGACTTAAACGCTGGTTTCAAAAAGAGGTCGTCAAAAGATTGAACAATCTGTCTATCAAAAAAATTAGAGCTTGCCCTTGCCAAAAGCTGAATTTTTATCGTAAAAAAGGAGAAAGCCGTTGTTGAGCCATGAAGCGTGACTTCTGCGTATCAGCTCGCCCCTCAGATCAATACTTTCTGAGATATTAAGTGAAAACAGCGAGGATTATGCTTTATACGCGTGCAAATTATACCTCTGTGACGGATCCGCTTACTGGCTGGAGGAAGCAGTATTATTTCAAAAAAAGGCTCTTCTGAGGAGATGAAAAGCCCAGTTTTTCAAAAAGCTTTAAAAAAATCTGACTCGAGATGCTGGTCAAAAAGCCTATATCTTTGATGATGGAACTTGGCAACTTTATTCAAATGTAGAGAGGCGAAGAGGAAAAGGGGCGATCACCGAGAGCGAACACAAATCAAATATGATCCAAGTTTGGAACTTGATACTCTTTTCTCTAAATATCAAATAGAAAAATCTGATTCTCTCCTTTGATCAGCTCAAAAATCGTGATCTTCCTCAGACTTTTTGGACTTCATTTTTCCGAATTCTTGACTTGATTATGCAGATCAGAAATACTGATGATGAAGGCAGGGATATTATCCTCTCCAATCGGAAATGCTCAAGAGAGATTTGATTCTCGCAAGCGATATGATCAGCTTCCTCGTGATGAAAAAGGGGTGGTTATAGAGGAGAGCGCGTTTGAATATCCGACTTCTGGAGATGCGAATGGGGCTTACAATATCGCCAGAAAAGGAGTGATGATGCTTGAGAGAATTAAAGAAAAATCCAGAAAAGCCTGACTTATTGATTAGGGATGCTGAGTGGGATAAAAATAACAAACTAACATAAAAAGCTCTTGATTTTTCATTAAAGAAATTATATCTATGGTAGATAGTGTAAATCAGATTAGGGAGGAGAACCTTCTCTCCTAGTAGATTTCGCTATCGCAGATTGTTAGTTTGTACCTAAAGTATTGGTATAAGCATAAATCTAAAATTCATTTTTTTATCTTTTTAAAAGAATGATCATGGTAAAATCTAGAAAGTTTTTAAAAATTTGTATGAAGTGAGGAAGACCGTCAGATTCTGATTAAATCAACCTAATAAGAAAAGTAATATTAATAAAACGCATTGACAATTAAAAAGATTTGGTTGACCTTTCTTTTTGAGAGAGAAAAATTAATTAATAATGAAAAATCAAGTATTAATTGATTCAGAGAAAGCTCTTATAGAGAAATTACAGCAATATGTAAATTGACTAGAAGTACAACTAGAAAACTGGGAATGAACATATCAAAGATATGATTTAATAGCTATAAATAAAGACTACTATAAAATATTGGCAAGAAAAGCAAAATTTGATGCTATGTGGGAGATTAGTAAAATTTGATAAAAATCAAATAAATATATAAAAGTTAAACAACCCCTAAGCAAAGCCAAAATTTCTTTATCATCATTAAAGATTTGAAATAGAAGTGATAGTATTATTCAATATTGGTGAGAGATAATTGAGAAAACAGATTATTTACTCAATATTTTTAAGCCTAAATTAGAACAATACGAGAGGGCTATTAATGATGCTAATAGTACTATATTAAAACCTGATAGTATTGACTTTTAGAAAAATCTTTTTACAACTTTTTGAAACTAACTAAGGAATTTTTACAGCCTTTTATTGGATAGATCAATTATTTTTTGAGTTTTTCAAAGAAGAAAGTTTCTCAAGAAATTGAAAAGATTTCTGAGTTTGCTTGAGATAATACAAAAATTTATAATGTATTGAAAAATTGAGAAGAACTTAGACAATATTTTTGAAGCAAATTGATCCCAAGTTCCATATTGAAGAGTAAGTCTAAACTATTATACAGCAGTACAAAAACCAAATAATTTTGATCAAGAAATTAAAAAGCTATAGACGATTTATGAATAATAAATTTTTGAAGAAAAGTGATAGTCAAATTATCGATTATCTTCATCAAGGATCAAAACAGAAAATAAAAATTATTACTTACTTCAAAATCTCCTTATTCTATTGAGTTATTACAGTTATTTAAAGTAAAGCCTATTCCTTTTTCAGTAAAGTATAATTTGGCAAAGTTCATTGAGAAAAATTATAAGAATGAAATTAATTTATCTTATGAAGAGATTTTGGATAAATTGAATTTGTTATGAAGAGCTATTGATATCGCAAATGATTTTTAAAAATTCCAATAATCAAAATAACTTTTCTCTTGATGAATACCCCTGTCAAGTTAGCCTTTTGATTATGCTTGGGAAAAATACAGCAAGAAGTTTAAAAAGAACTATACCTTTTCCCCAAAAAGAGGTATGTAAACAATTTTAAAAGATAATTTTGATGTTGATGTTAATGTCGATAATGCAGATTTTTAAATTATATGCCAATCTTTTATTCATAGCAGATAATCTAGCAACTATTGAATATAATAATCCAAATAATGAAGCAGAACTTATAAATGAGATAAAACAAGTATTTGACTCTATAGACTTTTTCTTTTGATAAAGAAAGATATTGATGATATAAAAATGATGTTTTAGTATTGCTAAACTAAGGCAAAACCTCAAAGAGACTATTCCACTATATTAAAAAGCAAAACAAGAATTGTGATTATTGAGATGATGACTGAAAAATAAGATAAAATACAGAGATTTAACACAGAGATTAATAGACAAAAAGGATTCACATTTTTGAATCACAAGTTTTTGTAGGAAAAACACTTATAAAATAAGAGATCGACTCAAGGAAGAAAATGAACTTAATAAAAATTTCTCATTACGGAGTAATTCTTGAAGATAAAAATCAAGATAAATACCTTCTTATATCACAACTTGATGGAAAAGATACAAGAGAAAAATATCTCAAAAATTTGGCAATGGAGATATAAAAAGGTGTATCAAGTAAATTCTTTTTACTTCAAAAAGCATTAAATAAATTTATCAAAAATCCTTTGTCAGAAGATGCGAAAAATTTCACTGAGATTTTTAGATATAAACATAAAGAAGTTTCAATATATGATGAAAAAGGAAAATGGACATGATATCAGGAAAGTTTTTAAGTCATATAAAAAGTGTTTAATTGACTCTGAGATTTCAAAGAGAACAAAATTGGGAAGCCTTTTGGTTGGAATTTTGCTGGTTGTAATACTTATGAAGAGATAGAAAAAGAAGTTGATTCTAAATGATATCAGTTGACTGAAAAACTTTATTTCAATAGGGAATTTAGAAAGCTTGGAAAAAGATGAAGGTTGCTTGTTATTTCCTATTATTAATCAAGATATTTCAAGTCAAAAACAAGAAAATAAAAAAACATTTTTACTTTTAGACCTTGAAAAGGTATTTGAGTGAAAAAGAATGTAGGATTCATCCAGAATTTTCTATCTTTTTATAGAAAGCCCATGGAAGAACACAAGAAGGAGAATAAATCATGAATCATAAATCGTTTTTGGAAGGTTACAACTATTAGCAAATCTTGGTATAGAATTTATTCCAAGAAACTCTTCTTTTAAAACAAAAAGAACAAAAATAGAATTGCGATTGATCAAAAGAAACAAAAATCAGTTAGTGCAAGAGTTTAACCAAGAAAAAAGTAAATACATATTTTGAAGGATTAGATAATTATTATATTTTTGGGATAGATAGATGAATCAAACAACTAGCAACTTTGTGTATCACAAATAAAAATTGAGTTATACAAGATTTTTGATATTTATACAAAAGCACTTTTAATAGTGAAAGTAAAAAATGGGAATACAAATTTCATAGAAAAGATTGAATATTAGATTTAACTAACCTTAAGATTGAGTCTCGATAAAAGTTGAAATAAATATATAGTAGATATATCTTTTATTTCAAGCTAAAGATGAAGATTGAAATCCTACCGAGCACAAATAAACAAAAATATCCAACCTAAGAAACTTGCATATATCAGAAAAATTACAATATCAAATGTCTGCAAATGAAGAATGAGTTTTTAAGTTTTTGGAAAATATAAGAACAAAGAGGAAAAAGAGAACAAAATATGAAAGAACTAATTACTCCATATAAAGAATGATTTTGTAGATTTACCAATGGATATTTTTCAAGAAATGTTTGAAAATTATTATAGATTAAAAACTGATCAAAAATTTGTCTGAATCTGAGAAGAAAAATCTTATGAAGATCACTACAGAGCTTGATGCAAGTGAAAAGCTTGAAAAAAATGAGTAGTCGCAAATATGATAGGAGTGATTTATTATTTGATGAAAAATATGAATATAAAGTGAAGATTTCTCTTGAAGATCTTTCAAATGCTTGGTTTTCAAAAGATGGACTTTCTTGAGATGTTGTGCTAAATACGAAAAATGATGGAACAATGGATTTAAAGAAACAAGATAATCTAGCGCTTGCTTGAGTGTGAACATATCATTTCTTTGAGATGCAATTGTTGAAGAAGTTATTTAAAATTTCTACCGAAGAATGAATTTTGCATTTAGTCCCAAGTTTTTGGAAGTGTAAAAATTACACAGAAATTTTTAAGGATAAGGGAAATATGTATATAAACAGTTTGGTATTGTTTATTTCGTTGATCCAAGAAATACAAGTAAAAATGTCCTGTTTGTTTAAATACACAAACGACTTGAAAGAATGAATTCCAATTATAAATAGAAATTACAAAAATCTAATATATTTTATTGTGAAAGATGTTGATTTCAATCAATACACAGTCATTGCCAAGAAGAAAATATTAAAGATAGTAATGGTTTTTCATTATTCTGTGAAGAAGTAGAGAGAATAGAGATGAAAAAAATAAAGAAGCAATAGAAAAATATACAATGAAAAATCTTCATTTTATAAAAATTGAGATGATAATGGTGCATATAATATTTGAGAGAAAAATAAGAGAACTTCCAAAAAAATCAGATGTAAAGAATACCTAGATTTCATGAAATATTTCTTTTTATAGTTTATACTCTCATTAATCCTCATGGACCAATATATCCGCATCTCCTCCTCAATGACTTCATCTTCTGCCCATACTCCATCTATTTCCATAGCCTCTACGAAAATTATGAAAAAGCAGCTCTATCAAGATATTCCGCAAATCAACGGAACGCTCAATCATAGTCTCATTGATAGTGGGAATTATTCAACTTCCAAAGACATTCTTCAGTGAACTGCGGTGTTCTCAGAAAAGTATGGCTTGATAGGGAATATCGATTGCTTCCATATTGCCAAAAAGTCGCTCATTGAGAGGAAGTCGCACATTTCGGAAGTATATCTTGGTATGAAATACCAGCTCTATGCTCAATATTTCTGCCTCACAGAAATGGGCTATGAAGTCGAGAAACTCAAGCTTTATTCTTTAGATGATAATAAAGTTTATGAAATTCCACTCCAAACAAGGAAGAAATTCAGACTTTTGAAGCTTTTTAGAGGAATACAAGCGTTTTAATCCAAGAAACTCGGACTTCAAGCCTCAACTGGATAAGTGCCAAAACTGCATTTATGCTGAGCTCTGCGATCATTCCCTGGCGTAAAACTTGCAAAATCAAAAATCAGGACTATACTTAAGTGTCTTTAGTTTCTAAAATGAGAAAGATGCTTTCGGCTCCTGATTTTTAGAAAAACAAATCGTAGTTATTACCTCCGAGCAAGTCAAAGACCTAATGCTGAGAAACGATAATCTTCTGATCAAAGAAAATGACAAAATTGTAAATCAGATTTCATGTTTCAAGATTTTCTGTATTTTTTTATCATTGGGGAGTATACCATCAGTTCAAAACTGATTGACCGCTTGGCAAAGTATCAGATTTGCCTTTTTTTGCCTTGGCTATAATCTCAAGCCCAAATGCATGATTGGGGATGCTCTGCAGGGAAATTATCTTCTCAGAGAGAAACAATATACTCAGCTTCCAGAGCTGAAATTGCGAAGAAAATTGTCAAAAATAAGGTTCAAAAACCAGCTTTCGTTACTTCAAGAAATAAGAGAAAAATCTGATAGCTTCAAGGAGAATATCCTCCGTATGAAGGAACTTCTCTAAGATAGAGGAAGTTGAAAGTGATGATTCGCTCAGAGGGCTTGAATGAAATGCTCAAAAGCTCTTTTTGCTTCCTATTTTGAAGAGATGAAGCGATATAAAAGGATGCCAAGGACAAGAAATGATATCATCAATTTCTGATGGATATCGGCTATTCTTTTTCTCTATAACTTCATAGAGGCAAACCTCTGTTTGTATGGTTTTGATGTCTATAGGGCGTTTATCATAAGCTTTTTATGAGAGAAAATCGCTCGCTTGCGATCTCGTTGAGCCTTTTAGATGTATTATTGACAAAAAGATCAGAAAAATGCATAATCTAGGGCAAATCAATGAGCAGGATTTTAAGTTCAAAAAAACGGAGAATATACCATTGAATGGGAGAAACAGAAGAAATATATTCAGAATTTTTTTGTCTGCTTTATTGGAACAGAAAATGCAGGTCTTCTCTTATGTTAAAGAGTATTATAGATATTGCATGGATCAAAGTAGAGAATTTCCACTTTTTACCTTCGTAGAAAAATAAAAAGTATCGTTTTTCGTTAACCAATTTTATACATAAAGTTAAAAAAATGCTGATTGTATCGTACGATATTTCCTCAAACAAACTCAGATTCAGATTTTCTAAATTTTTGGAAAAATACGGTCGTAGACTCCAATATTCTGTCCGAGAACTTAAAAATTCAGATCGTATCTTGGCAATCGTCTTGCTAGAAATTGAGAAAAAAATTTGCAAAAAGATTTGAAAATACTGACAGTATTCTTATATTCGAGGTGTGTGAATGATGTAAAAAGAAAAATTCACAGGTATGGATATACAGTGCATGAAGAGGAAGAACTTGTCTTTATGTAGTGGCTTGATCATTAACAAATAAAAAGATAGAAATCTGATTATTCAGAAAGTAAAAATCATGATATTGTTTCTAAAAAAATGTAAAACCTACCGTCTTCATAAAATTAGAAGATGGTCTTAAGCGGATTTGGAGCTGTTGAGTAAAAAAACTTAATAGCTTCAAAAAGGCTTATTCTAAAGCCAAAAAGTGGAGTTTAGAAACTATATAAGATTTCTGCTTTTTGCAGATTCTTTTTGATAAGCCAACCTCCACCTTGGTTTAGAAACTATATAAGATTTCTGCTTTTGCAGATATACTCCTGAGTCTTGTCAGCTTGTCGTTTAGAAACTATATAAGATTTCTGCTTTTTGCAGATACCCAATTAAAAGCATGACTTCTTCTAGTTTAGAAACTATATAAGATTTCTGCTTTTGCAGATTCAAACGAATTATAATTTAGTTTTTCGGAGTTTAGAAACTATATAAGATTTCTGCTTTTGCAGATTTTTAAAGTTTTAAATGAAGAAGGAAGTTTAGAAACTATATAAGATTTCTGCTTTTTGCAGATATCTTTTGGAGTGTAGCATCAGGAGTAGTTTAGAAACTATATAAGATTTCTGCTTTTGCAGATTCATACGATCCGAGAGCTCCAAGCAAGTTTAGAAACTATATAAGATTTCTGCTTTGCAGATAATTCATACAGCTTCATTTAATTGATAGTTTAGAAACTATATAAGATTTCTGCTTTTGCAGATACTTACTACGGACAAAACCGAAGTCAGTTTAGAAACTATATAAGATTTCTGCTTTTTGCAGATTCTAGCTCTTCTCTACTATCTAGGAAGTTTAGAAACTATATAAGATTTCTGCTTTTGCAGATGTTCGCCTCAATAACTTCAGGCTCAAGGTTTAGAAACTATATAAGATTTCTGCTTTTTGCAGATATATAACTAGAAATAATAACAAAGAAGTTTAGAAACTATATAAGATTTCTGCTTTTGCAGATCTTGCGATAAAAAGTAAGCCTCATAAGGTTTAGAAACTTATATAAGATTTCTGCTTTTGCAGATCCTCTGCTAGTTTTTCTGCTGAATTTAAGTTTAGAAAACTATATAAGATTTCTGCTTTTGCAGATGTTGTCAATAGAAAACCTATATAGTCTATGTTTAGAAACTATATAAGATTTCTGCTTTTTGCAGATGCACTCAAATTCATTCCCCAGGACAAGTTTAGAAACTATATAAGATTTCTGCTTTTGCAGATAGTTGGATTGAGAACTGGAGCTCAGGATGTTTAGAAACTATATAAGATTTCTGCTTTTTGCAGATTCACTTAAAAAGAAACAATGTATCTATGTTTAGAAACTATATAAGATTTCTGCTTTTGCAGATTGTCTCCATTCCCTCTGATAAGAGTTAGTTTAGAAACTATATAAGATTTCTGCTTTTGCAGATTTTCATCTATAATAGTAGATTATAAAAAGTTTAGAAACTATATAAGATTTCTGCTTTGCAGATGGATGTGGAACTGCTCACCCTGACTGTTTAGAAGCTATACAAGATTACTACTTTTTGTGGGGAGCTGTTAAGAGTAAAGTCCTTTTTGGAAGTAATACTTTACAAAAAAGGGAGTTGTGAATAATAAATTATATATGTCAAAAAAGAGTCTCAAGTGTGGGGGCATATCCTATCTAATGATCGCCATGCCCTAAACGCTCATCCACACATATCTTGAGACTCTTTTTATAGAGAGGATTGTACTCAAAAATACAAAAATCAAGATATAATAAAAAGACCTGTGATTTCACAGGTCTCCTAGTTTAGGTGAGAATCTTGCCCAAACTTCGTGTGATACCCATTGTATAAGTACTCCATCAATAAATAGTCCTATTCGTTCTGAGTGCTTATCATAAGTAAAGGTAAGCTCTTCAGCCTTTTTTCCCCTTAGTAAACAATGGACATTGATTATTTGAAGAATTCCTGTAGAGTTTAGGATTCACATGTCCCATAATTTTAAATATTTATGTTTAGCGATTTTTAGTATAGGGATTTGTGTATAAAAGTGCAATCCTTTTGCAAAAATCTTCTCAAAAAGAGCTCTATTTTACTACAGCCAAAAATTATACAATAATTTTAAACATATAGGCCAATCTTTTTGTTAAAATCTTTGCTTTGTCTTGATTTTTCTTGGATTTTTATATAATCCAAATCAGAATGATCTATGGTGCCCTGACAGAGTGGTCTATTGTACAGGTCTGCAAAACCTCGGTTCGTGGGTTCGAATCCCACGGGCACCCTAATCAAAAACTCTGTTGAGCCGAGAGCAATTCTCAGTTCTGTACAAACTAACTAAAGTTTGTAACACTAGAAAGTCGTATAGACAAGTTCTATACGGCTTTTTCTTTATATGTTAAAAGTGATCCTAAAAATATTCTTTTTATAAAATGCCTTTTTAAGTTGTAAAAAACAAAAATCAGACTTTCTTGCATTAGATGAAAAATACTAAAAATCTCAGATAAGTTTTAGTGTTCACGATGAAGATGGACTTTATAGGAAGAGGCATTCCTCTCACATATTCTTGACAGGCAATGCAAAAGAGAACAGCAGCGAGATGTAGAAGTAGCGATTGGACCCTGCGATTGACAATGGTTTTTATTATGACTTTTTTGTTCTCTCAAGATAAGCAACTTAAGGAAGAAGATCTCAAGAGAATTCAGTCTCAAATGGAGAAAATCATCAAAGAGAATCAGGATTTTGTTGTTTTGCTTTTGCCAGATGCTGAATCACAAAAGCTTGTACTTGATCTTATGAAACAGCAATATAAAGAGGAGATGAGATCTGAATTTGCTGCAGCTGGGGAGGAGATTACTTTCTATGCCAATACTGATTGTAGAGTCTGCAAAAGATGCTTTATCAAAAGGGTATAAATGCTGACTACATCGCATATTATCAGTCAGTGACAGATTATTTACAAGCTCGTTTTCCAGACCAGTTTGCTGGGAAAATTTGTAACATTCTCGATATGTGTGAAGGAAGGCATGTTTCATCTACTAAGGAAATTGATCCTCGGCGTTCAAACTTGAAAAAGCTTGCTGGAGCTTACTGAGAGGAAACTCTGATAATGTAATGATGACCAGAGTCTATGGACTGGCATTTTGATACTAAAGAAGAACTTCAATCATACATTACTATGATGGAAGAGGCAAAAAGAGATCATAGAATTTTAGGACAAAAAGCTTAAACTTTTTACTATTTCTCCATTGGTTGGATCAGGTTTGCCACTTTTACAGCCTCATGGAATGATCATCAGAAAAGAAATTGAAGATTTCTTTGGGCAGCTTCACAAGGACAAGGGATATCAGAGAGTTTGGACTCTACATCTAGCCAAAGAAGATCTTTACAAAAACCTCAGGACATGCTGAGAAGTTTTGAGATGAGCTTTTAGAGTAAAGGGTAAGGAAGAAAACTTCTTCATGAAAGCCAATGAACTGTCCTCATCATATGCAGATTTTTGCGGATAACCAATTTAGTTATCGTGATATGCCAGTTAGATATCTTTGAGCCTGCAACGGTATATAGAGATGAAAAACCTGACAACTTTCTGGGTTAACTCGTGTGAGATCGATTACTCAAGATGATGGACATCTTTTCTGTCGTGTGGATCAGATTATGCAAGAGGTAGGAACTATCGTGGAGATTATCAAAAAGTTCTATTCTACTCTTGGTATGATCAATGATTACTGAGTTCGTCTCTCTAGTTCGTGGACCAGAAGGAAAATATCTCGGATCTGATGAAGTTTGGGAAAAGGCTGAAGGTGCTCTTTGAGAGCTGCTCTGAGAAAAGTTTGATCTTCCATTCAAGATCGGAATTGATGAGGCAGCATTTCTATGGACCAAAGCTTGACTTTATGTTCAAGGATGCAATCGGTAGAGAGCGACAGCTCGCCACTATCCAATGTGATTTTCAATCTTCCGGTTAGGGTTTGATCTATCTTTTACCAATGAGCAAGGGAAAAAGAGAGACCAGTAGTAATTCATAGAGCGATTTCAGGTTCTCTAGAGAGATTTATGGGAGTGATGATCGAGCACTTTGGAGGGCATTTCCTCTTTGGCTTGCTCCAATTCAGTTCAAATTGTTCCTGTAGCGGAGAAGTTCAATGATTATGCATTTCAACTAAAAATCTCAGCTCAATCAGCTTGATATTAGAGCTAAAGTTGATGACGGATCTGATTCTTTCTCAAAAGAAAATCCGTAATGCAGAACTGATGAAAATACCGTATACTCTTATCATAGGAGAAAAAGAACAAAAATTCTGACTCTGTTTCCGTTCGTGAGTTTAGATCAAAAAGCTCAATATGAAAAATCTGTTGAAGATTTCATCGCTCAGCTAACAGCTGAAAGGGATGAGAGAAAACTTTCTTCAGATGCTCAATAATTAAAATAAGAGAAAATATAAATCATTTTGCTTTATATTTTAATCAAAGCAAATGGGAACAGATGCGTAATAATTAAAATAAGAGAAAAATCTGACAAAACATAAAGTGGGATGTCAGATTTTTAATTTTAAAAATACTGTTGATGCTGATTTATAGACTTTTTTCTTTAGTTAAACATTAGAGGATCTGACCTCATGATTATAACATTATCTAACAGCTTTTAAACTTGCTTTTTGAGAAAAATACTAAGATAACGCTTGGTTTTTATTTTATACTTATATAAGTTATGTCATATACAATTAGTAAGGTTCATGCAAGAGAAGTGCTCGATTCTAGAGGAAATCCTACTGTAGAAGTAGAAATCACTCTTGATAATGGTATTATGGGAAGAGCTTTGGTTCCTTCTGGAGCATCTACTGGGATTCATGAAGCTTTGGAGCTCAGAGACGGAGATAGGTCTAGATACCTTGGAAAAAGGAACACTCAAAGCAGTAGAAAAATGTAAACACTACTATTGCAAACGCAATCCAAGGTCAGACTTTTTGAAAACTTTAGAAAACTTGATGGGGCATTGATTGCTCTTGATGGAACAGCAAATAAATCAAATCTTGGAGCTAATGCAATCCTTGGAGTGAGTATGGCTTTTGTAGTAGCATGTGCTCAAACTGAAGAAATGGATATATGAATATCTTGGAGAAGGAAAAAGGAAATACGCTTCCATTCCCTATGATGAATATCCTCAATGGAGGTTCTCATGCAGACAATAATGTAGATATTCAAGAATTTATGATTATCCCTACAGGAGCTCCTGATTTCAGAGAAGGACTCAGATGGGGAGCTGAAATCTTCCACAACCTCAAATCTATCCTTAAGGCAAAAAGGTCTTGTAACTTCAGTAGGAGATGAAGGAGGGTTCGCACCAAATCTTGGATCTAATGAAGAAGCTTTGCAAGTAATTATGGAGGCTATCGAAAAGGCAGGTTATACTGGTAAAATTTCTCTTGCACTTGATGTCGCTTCATCAGAATTTTTCAAAAGATGGTGTATATGACTTGGCTGGAGAAGGTAGAAAAACTCAATGCTGATGAACTTGTAGCACTTTATCAAGATTGGGCGAGTAAATATCCTATCATCTCTATCGAAGATGGTATGGCAGAAGATGATTTTGATGGATGGAAAAAGCTACTGATGCACTTGGAGACAAGATGATGCTCGTGAGATGATCTCTTCGTTACTAACATTTCTAGACTTCAGATGGGAATCGAAAAAGGAATTGCAAATTCAATCCTTATCAAGCTCAATCAAATTGGATCAGTGTCAGAAACTCTTGATGCTATCAATATGGCTCATGAAAATGGAATGAGATCAATTTCTTCTCATAGATCAGGAGAAACTGAAGATACTTTTTATCGCAGATTTGGCAGTTGCTCTCAATACTGGATTTATCAAGACTGGATCAGCATCCAGAACTGACCGTATTGCAGTACAATCAACTTTTTGAGAATTCAAGAAAACCTGGAGCAAAATGCAAAAATATGGTAAATAATTATAAAGAGAGAAGTCTGACTTCTCTTTTTTTATTTTTCTAAACTGATTCTGAGCATTTTTCTGATCATATTTTTCTGCTCTAAAGAGCTTATTGAGTTCTCCAAAGTTAACAACTTCAAAATCTGGTGTTGTCGGATTATCCCCTGGATGATAAAAACAGATGTTACCTTCTTGATATTTAGGATTAATCGCTATACTTTTTAGTACTTTGGGAATGGTAACTCCTTGTTTTCGTTACAGAATCCTTGGCTAAATTCTCCGGAGTAAGCAAACCAAAGTGGTGAGTCTTATCCATATTGATATAAATAAGTTTATTCTCTTTAATAAAATAGTTGAGTACATGGCAGATAAGACGATCAAAATCTTTCTCTGAGTTTTGTGCCGTCCTTGAGATAAGATCTTTGAGACTGATTTTCTCCATCAATTTGGAGATACTTATAGTCATCTGTTTCAGGTTTTACTAAGAGCCCTTTTTAATTTTCTCTTCATAGATATCAATATCAAAGCTAATATCTTTAAGAGAACTCTCTACAAACCATCTTAGTCTGTTGAGACTAATGCTTTTACCTAGTTCAGGGTCATTCATATTACTAATTCTGGTATCAATTCTTTTTCTAAGTCAAGAAAAATGATGATTCCCCATATTAAGATCATTACTGATAGGATAGAAGGATATCTCTTGAAAGAGCGGAATTACTTTTCTCACTTTTATCCCCTTTTTCATCAATAAGAGGATGAGGTTCAGCAATTTCTTGATAGATTCCTTATCAATAGAAAGTTCAACAATAAGCTTAAAGTCTTTGTAATCACCATTGCCTCCTCTGAAATCTTTCCACTTGCTAGATGATAAGTTTGTTCTAGTGCAGTGAGAGGGGGTCCAACTTAGAGACTCTTCACAAATGTTTTTGATATTAGTATAAAAGTTGACAGAATCTGATCTCTCTCTTCGATATTCGGATAGATGTTCAGAGTATAGCAAGATTTTTGTTCTAGCCCTTCGATCAGATGATCTGGAGTAATAAATCCTCCTTTTGTTGCTGTAGTAATGTTATGAATCGTTATTCAAGGTGTTGCATAAAGTTTTTGATATAGTCTATACTTACTTGATTGATATGTTTAAATATATTCTCTTGATCTTTTTGGATCTCCATAATAAATAGATCTTAATCCAGATTCATCTGTTAGAGACTCTGTCCCTTTTGAGGCAAGTTTACTGAGTCTAGAGGCCTCTGTTTTTATATCTATTAACAGAAATCCAGGCATTTAAGAAAGAGCTTATTTTCATTAATTCTTGCCCAGTCATATGAAAGATTGTAATGAATACTTTCTTTATCTGGAAAGTTTTCTTTTGTTGTCTCTTCTTTATAGGATAGAGTTTTGTATAGCGTATTTAAAAACTAATTTTTGAAGTATTTGCTCCCTTAATCCCTCATACCCTCATGTGGCAAAAAGGATTAAATCAGTTTTTGATCCATAAGATACATAATTGCTCTAATATAATGGTCAAGAGTTCAGATTTTAGGGCTTTTTGTCTCCATTTTTCTATTCTCAAAAAACGAAAATCTCCATCATGAAAGATGTTATGCACGGCTTTAGAAGATCATAGAGTTGGAATATGTTTAATAGCCCTTAGAAACACTTTTGCAATAAATTTTAGTCATTCCTGATTAATTTCACCATTTGCATCTAGGTAAGATGGGTTATTTTTAGCAACAAGTCAAGATATACTGAATCCAATATTCTTGTATAATTCTTTTTGTTCGATGGTATAGTTTCTTTCTCTTGCCTTTTTCCTCTGCAAGGTTCTTTATAAAAAGAAAATAGTCGTTTTTAGGATGTTTTCTTCCTTTTTCTTCTAATTTCTTTTTGAGGAGTGAGAAATCTCTCAAAAATGAAATCTTTTAATTGCAGCTTTTTATCTTTTTCTCATCTTTATCCATATCTCAGTATTGATCAACAAGCTGAAAAGTTGATCTTTAGTTCTTAAAAAGATCAATTTTGCTAATATCTCCGCTTACATCTACAGGATCTCTTTCAGAGTCTGGGAGATATCTCGCTTCTTGTATCTTTCCTTCTTTATCAAAAGAAATTTCTCCAATGGAATAGCTTCCACTTGTATTATAGATGAGATTGTTCATAATTAAGGCCTCTCGTAGTTGAGAAAAGATTTTTGTTATAAAAGTCATTATGTACGAGCTGTTTAATTTGGTCTGGGGTTAGAGATAGTCCCTTTGTATCAAGGCTGGGGTTATTCATCCTACTGTATACAAAATAGTAAAAAGATGTTTTAATGTTTTTATAAAATATTTATACTTAAATTCAGACTTTTTGATCTATTTTTCCATTCCTGTCTGCGGTATAATTTTTCAATAGTATCTTCCAAATAACATAGCTCTACTCCAGCATTTTCAGAAGTTCTTCGCTAAGTTTTTGCATCATGAAAAATGTTTTTCGCAGACCACTCTCTTGATTCCACTACTTACAATTAAATGGGCAACAATGTCTCACATAGCAAGGAGTCATCTTGGTGTAGAGGGTCGCTCCATCAAGTTTAATTCATTGACGAGCTGCCGAGCAGATTGCACTAAGCTCTGCACAGCAATTTCTCATACAATGTTGGGTCGTTTCTCAGTTATCCTTAGTGATGGTTCGCATTTGATGTTCTTCTAGTTGATCACAGCTAGGACTTCCTTCTGGTGCATGCACAAATCAGGTGGAAATAATTTTCCCTTTCCTAACGATCACGCATCCACTCCTTCCACGAGAGCAGGTTCATTTTTCCCCGACTACACGGGTAATATCCATAAAATATTCATCTTCAGGGATTTGATCTGGTCTGAGATGTCCATGGTCTTTAATACTTCCTTGTTCTAGTTCTGACATAGATGGAGAAAATTATGAGATAAACATTCCCAATTATATTGATTCCCTCGATAAAAAGCAAATTTCTTTTTCTCTAAAAAGAAAAAGCTGAATTTAATCAGCATTTCTCCTTTTTATCTCAAAATTATTAATTCTCAATTCTTTGATAGAGGATTTCTGGCTCAAGCTTTACAGAAAACTCTCTTGTTTTAAGTGCCTTTGCCTACTAACCCAGGATCAAGATCTCTGCTAGTATCAATTTGTGCCATCTCTTCGTATCCCTCAAAAATATTTTTCATCTTGTCAAATCCTTGAGTCAAGATAGGTGTGGACAAAAATACTTAAATTCTTCACCACATAAAAGCAAAAAATTCCAAAGTTTGAATTGCCTGTTCTCTTGTAGCTTCGTCTTTGTACTTTTTTTCCAAGGTTCCTCTTTGGTGATGAGTTCATTTGCAGCCTGAACATATTTATATCGCTCTTGCAAATAGCCTTGAAGATCAAAAATTTTGTAGATACTCGATAGTTTCAAAGAAAGTTTCAAAAATCCTGATTTTGAGTCAGACTTCTCCATTCTTTTTGGATAGAGCTATGAGCAATTCCTTTCTCAATTCCATATTTTTACAGAGACTAATCACTCTATTGACTAGATTCCCCAAGCTCCTATCAGCATACTATTATATACATTTTCTAGTCTTGAAACTGAAAAGTCTCCATCGGCATTGAGTGATACATCATAGAGTAGGTTGAATACAAATGCATCTCTACCATACTTTTCAATCACTTCACTAGGATCGATTACATTTCCAGTAGATTTTGACATTTTTTCTCCATTGAGGGTGAGATGCCCATGGGCTAATAGAGTCTTTTGGTAAAGGGAGTTTTTGCACTCAGGAGCATTGCAGGCCAAAAAGCCGCATGAAACCTCAAAATGTCTTTCCCTACAATATGTAAATCCGCAGGCCAAGATTTTTGCCAATCGTCATTTCTTCCAAATCCTTGCCCAGTAATATAGTTAGTCAAGGCATCACACCATACATACATCACATGTTCATCATCTCATGGTACAGGAATTCCCTCATGGCATTTTGTTTTTTCTGACGGAAAAAGATACATCCTCTGCTTTTTCCAAAAATGCAAGAATCTCATTCTTTCTTATTTCCGGTTCAATACGATATTCGTCCGATTCAATCAGATTTTTGATTTGATCTTTATATTTAGAGAGGCGGAAAAAATAGTTTTTCCTCTTGAATTTCCTGAAGCTGTTTCCCTGGATGATCAGGACAGTGACCATCAACTAGGTCCTTTTTCAAGTTTCATAGCTTCGCATCCCCTCACAGTAAAGCCCTGTATAAGATTTTTATAGATATCACCTGCATCCTGAAGTCTTTTTCGCATGAGTTGTGCTCATGGATAATGCTTTTGTTCGTCACTAGTATGGATAAAGTCAGTATAGCTAATATCTAGTTGTTTATAAAGAGACAAAAAAAGCTGAGCATTTTTTTGATAAATTCCCTTTACTTCGAGTCCTTCTTTTGCCGCAGTATTTTCGGTTCTTCATTCCATGATCATCACTTCCAGTCTGAAATACTACCTCCTTACCAATAAACCTCTGCATTCTGGCAAGGGCATCTGCTTGTACAATTTCTAGTGCATGTCAAGCATGAGGAGCTCAGTTCATATAAGGAATCGCAGTCGTTAGATAGTATTTTTAGCAGAATTATTTGTTCATGCTGCTTCATCAAAGTCCACAGCATCTCGGTTCTCACTCTGAAAATGTTTGGATTTTCTTCAGCTTTTAAAGGTCGTATTTCGCCCTTAGCTAGCAAAAAGACTTGATGCCCTCTTTTGCAAGAGCCTGGGCATAACGTAAATTATCTTCTACAAAAACTTGAATCCCTAAATTTTTGCATACTTCTTCTTGCTGATCTTATTCGCTTCATGATAATTATAAAAATCACCTCCTCAAAAAGAGCAGGGAAGTGTTGATTGATTCGTTCAAGAGTCGCAGTTTTTACATTATCTCATCTAGCTGTGATTGCATAGAGTTGATGTCAGGATTTTTAGCTTTTGTTAGTGCTTGTAATGCCTCACTGCACAGGTTTTAAGTGCAGATAGGTCGCTTCCTAGAGCATTAATCGCATCATAAAAACTAATGGTGGTTTCTTGATCTAAGTGCTCAAATCAAGAGATATTTTTGATATAATAGTCAGTAAAATCTGATCTTTTGATCGGAATCCCTGCAATTTTGTAGTTTTGAAATGCTAATACATAGTCGATCGTCTCGCAGAGTACTTCATCAATATCAATTCTATTCTCATGCTTGTTTATTCCAAATAAAAGTTATGCTCCGCAATTATCGCTTTCTAATTGCATTTGAAAGTCGCTTCCTAGAAGAGTATATCTAGCAATATATTGATCTATATTTTTCTTTTTCATTCGGAGAGGAGGTTTTGGTAAGTGGTGTTTAGGTCTAGGAGAAATTGAGCATTAGAACATCATTTTCTCTGCTAGATGAATTAAGTCTAAATACTGTTTTTTCCAAATTGTACTTTTTGGTCAAGGAGAGCTCCGTCTTTTCCTAAAATATTAAAGTAAGCTACTTCAATGAAAAATAAGATCAAAAGCTTGAATAGAGTGCAATTTTTCAGCGCGATTTTGACCTAGATAAATAAAAACAAGTTGTTAATAGGATTATTCCAATAACCAACTTAAAAATATTTTCTTTGAGTATCTCCTCGCTTGTCATTCCCTTTCTAGGTAAAACTGATATAAATTTTTACACAAAACCCCTTTTATAAAAGGGGAGTTGTAGTCAAAAAAAGTTTTAATAACCTGAATTATTTTTCAGATTCTTCTTTCTTTTGGAGTTGATTTTTGCTTGTGCATTAAGCTTATCTCTAAGAAATTCTAGAGCGTCATTTACAAAACTATTGAAAACTCCAGTTATAGAGAGAATACCCAATGTTAAGAGCAAGAGCTGCCAAAGGATCATTCTTAAGTTCCAAAATGCAACTGCAATCAATAGAGCACCAACAATAGTTGTAATGCGAGTTTCGATACTAGCATGAACTCGCCACTTTTCAACTCCATGAGCAAACTTTTGAGTTTCTTTTTGAGCTTTCAAGTTTTTCTCCAAGTTCAGAAACTTTACTTCTGATATCTTATTAGTCATTTCATCTACCTTTTGCCCGAGTGTTTTTTCATTTTGTGTCATCGTTTGTTTTATAAGAGGATAAAATCGAAGTTCTTTTTATATTTTTGCCCTAAATATGCAAGTGATTTTTGCTAAAATATCCCTAAAAAGAATTTTCAGCTTATTTTTAAAAATTGAAAAATATAAGTAAGCTTTTTGTAAGCATTCCTCTACTTTTTATTATTTTTAAAAAGGAAATAAAAACAGGTGCTCCTTATAAAAACTGTTTCTGATTTTTGATCAATCTTTAAATTCTGATTTTTCTTTTTCTTTAGCTTGAAAAAGCATTGTGTATAAACAAAGTTAGACTTTTAGATTATTATGCATTATTTGATGTCAAATCTTGAACTTATGGAGTCAATTCTTGCCTTTTGGAAGAAAGATAATACTTTTTAAAAAGATCTATTGAGGAAAAGAGTGATCAGCTTCAATATCGTTTTTGATGGACCTCCGTTTGCAAGTGGGACGCTACATTACGGGCACCTTTATGGGAAGTATCAAGGATGTCCTTCCTAGATATATGGCGATGAGAGGATATCAGGTAAAGAGAAAACGAGGTTGGGACTGTCACGGGCTACCAGTAGAGAAGGCTGTAGAAAAGGCTCTCGGAATCGATGGAAAAAGGATATCGAAGAAAAATCTGAATTGAGACTTTTGTTGAAAAGTGTAGAGCATATGTAAATCAGACTAATGCAGATTGGCATTGGTTTGTAGATCATACAGGAAGATGGGCAGATATCGAGAATCCGTATTTTACCATGGATTTAGATTTTTATGGAAAGCGTAATGTACTGCTTTTTCTTCTATTTATCGTCAAAAACAAGGTTTATAAAGGCTTTAAGGTACAAGGGTATTGTCCAGGTTGTGCAACACCGCTTTGCAAACAATGAAATTTCAGAAGGATATGAAGATCGTCAAGATACTGCTATTACAGTCAAATTTTTCACTATTCAATAAAAATACTACAGGTTATGAGACTTCTGAAGATGGTTTTTGTAGATGTAGTGGCAGGAGTACTCAAAAACGAGGAATGAGCTTATGCTATGGTACATCATGCCAGGAAAAATCTCCGATTTTTCCTGGAGGAAAGGTTGAAGCAGGAGAATCTCTTATCTCAGCACTCAAGAGAGAGATGAAAGAAGAGGTAGGAGTAGATGTTGAAGAAAAAGCTTATCTCGGAGCCGTAAAAATCGTACATCTTGGGAAGCCATATAGGGTACATCGATTTGAACTTACAACAGAAGGAATTCCAACTATCCAAGAACAAGATAAGCACAATGCGCTTGTTTGGGTAAAAAGAAGAAAAATCTGAAAATGTCTTTGGTTTCTGTCTTAATATTGCAGGGAAATATTATCGATGATGAGAAAGAACTAACTCATGATTTTATTGATTTTCATCTCTTTAGAAATGTTCTCGATCCTCAAGAAAAAGGACTTATTGAGGAAATTTCAACTTCCTTGCATGGACAACAACTCCTTGGACCTTTACCAAGTAATGTATATTTGGCAATAGGAGAGGATATTGATTATATTACTGTTTATGATCCTACTCTCAGAGTATTTTGTGATGGCAGAAAACTTTTTGATATTTTAAATCGCCAGATCAATATCGTTTCATCTATCGTCAAAAAGGAAAAGAGCTTAAAAATCTGACTTATCAGCCTCTTTTCCCTTATGTTCAAAAATTTCAGATCGATGCTCAATATAAGGATCAGTTTTCAGCTTCTTTCTAGATTTTGTAACTACTGAAGACGGAACAGGAATTGTGCATATCGCTCCAAGTTTTGGAGAGGTAGATTTTTGAGCAGTTGCAGAAAAACTTGGTTGAGAATTTGCAAGGGATTGGATCTTTATGCCAGTAGATGAGTACGGAACTTTTACAGATCTTGTACCAGACTTTGCAGGTATAGGAAAGTGATGGACTCAAATAAGGCGATTATTGAGCAGCTTAAATCTGCAGGAAAAATTGGTGAAGGCTGAGTCAATCAATCACTCTTATCCTCATTGTCGAAGATGTAAGACTCTCTTATTTACAAGGCAAATGTCAAGCCGATTTATCAAGGAAAAGGAGATGAATGCCCAGACTTGATCTGATGCAGAGCAAATCAATTTCACTCCTGCAAGTGTAAAAAAATAGATTTGTTAATGGATTGGCATCTGCGCCAGACTGGAATGTAGCAAGAAATAGATATCGAGGTTCTCCATTGCTCTATTTGGGAAAATATTGCAGATCCTGAGGATAGAATGAGTATAGCAAAATCTTGATGAGCTTTTTCCATCTCACAAAAAAACAGGTTCCAAAAATCTGACTAAAAACCTTTTTCATTCGTCATGGAAGAACTAATTTTAATGATGAGAAAAAGTAGATGCTTTTAGGAGATTCAGTTTTGACTGAGCTTGGACAAGAACAATCTCAAAATCTTGTTGCAAAAGCTTGAACACTTAAAAGCAGAAAAATCTGAACTTATCTTCGTTCCTCTCTCCACTTCAGAGGACTCGACAGACGATCAAACCAACTTTGCTTTCACGATTTTCAGAATCAGAGGTAACTGCTCGAGAAAAATCAGTATTATGCTATTTCTGAACAGCAAACAGAGCAGCTTTTTGCAGATAGATCTCTTCAGGAGAGACTTCAGGGAGCTGATGATAAAGTGGTTTTTCAGCTTGAGAGCAGATTTTTGTAGATTGGAGGTTGACGGATCACCTTTCTTTTGCGGATCAAGCAACGGTAAGACCTTGCGATCTCCTTAATCGAAAAAGATCCATCTAAACCTATAGGGAGTTGATGGAGAAACAATTACTCAGAATTCTTCAAGAGTAAAAATGCTCTGAAATATTGGAATAACAAGGCAAAAAGTCAGACTTTGATTTTTGTATCTCATGATGGATACCATTGGTTTGGCAAGACAAGCATTCCGTAATTTTGACTATGCAAAAGCAGAGAAAAATTTTTCCTTCCAAAAATGCAGAAATCAAAAGTGCATTACTGGGATAATGATAGAAATGCAGAAGTTGATCTTCACAAGCCATATGTAGATAACTATCGAGGAATCCAAAATGGAAAAACCTATAAGAGAACCTCTGAAGTTTTGGATTGTTGGTTTGAGTCGGGTTCTATGCCATTTGGACAGGATCATTATTTAGAGAGGCTGATCATAATATTAGTTATCCAGCAGACTTTATTGCTTGAAGGATTGATCAAACCAGAGGTTGGTTCCGTTCTCTCCATGTTGTAGACGCAATCAGGGACAAAAATGCTTTTTAAAAATGTTGTTGTAAATGGGCTTGTCCTTGCAGAAGATGGAAAGAAAATGTCTAAATCTCTCAAAAACTATCCAGATCCGAGAATGCTTATCGAAAAGCGAGGTGCGGACGCTTTTAGGCTCTATACTTTGAGCAGTCCTGTTGTGAGATCTGAACCAATGAGATTTGCAGAAAGAGGGGTGGAGCAGGCGTTCAAGGATTTCAATATTCCTCTTGAAAATGTCTATAAGTTTTTTGAAACTTATGCCAAAATTGATGGATGGAAACCAAGTGAAACAGAAGTATACTTCATGACAAGTGCTTATTCTGATATGGAAAAATTTCTCAGAAGAAGACTTATCAATTAGAACAAATTAAAAGTCCTGAAAATCTAGAGAAATTTATAAGAATAAATCCAGATGTAATTATTTATAATAGTAAAGATTTGATTACAGCTGCAACAGTAAAAGGAAATAGAACAATTTATCAATAATTTATTGAAAAGATAAAAAGGTTGAGTTTATAGATGATGAACAATGATCTTTTTCTCAATAGCTGATTGTCAGGTATGAAAATGAGATCAAACGAGATCTCTTTGTGAGGCAAGAAAAATTCTACTTATTGGGGATATAAAGAGCTGAAATTGACGACTAGAAAAATGTGGTATTGTTTGTAAGAAGATAGACTACTTAGAGATTCTTAAGCTCCCAACTTACCAGATTACAAGTGATCTTGATAAGTGGATTCTTGCAGAACTTCAAAAACTCTTGCAAATGTAGATGAGGATTGAGGTCTTGTGCAATTGATGCAGCAATCAAGTCTGAACTGACTTTTATCGAAAAACTGAGTAATCGATATCTCAGAAGAAGCAGAAGAAGATTCCGAGAAAAATGGACTTAGTGCAGATAAGATTTCGCATATGCAACGATCTATGAGTCTTTGATTACTTACTTAAAGATGATGGCTCCGTTTACTCCGTTTGTTACTGAGCATATCTGGATTCAGCTTCAAGAATTTTCAGATAAAAATCTGAATCTATCCATCTTCAGTCTTGGCCTTGCATCAGTTCACTATATTGATGAACAGCTTATGCAAGAGATTGCTCTTGTGAGAAAGACGATCAAACTTGCGCTCTTTATTAGATCAAAAAATAAAATTGCGGTGAAGCAGCCATTGCAGCGTTTAGAATTAAATATCGAAAAGTAATGAGAAACTCAAAATATGTCTGGGTTTTCTGAGCTCTTTTGACAGTGTTTGGGTTGTTTGCAGTGTATAGTACGAGTATCCGAAAATCCTTTAACCAAGGATCAAAAGTCACTATCGTTCAAAATATTGATACGGTTAAGGCTTTTGATACCTGCTTCGGAAACAATTGAGCAAAAACAGCTCAAGTAGTGAGTTCTACAGGAGACAAGCTTTGCTTACCCCACCTATTATTTGAACTGGAGAAAACGCCCAAATTTCAACCGGAGTAGAGCATACTTGACAGAGTGGAATGGTTGTTATTATGCCTTCAGAAGATCTTACCAAATTGGAAAAAGATCTTTCTGAAAGTAAACTTGTAAGTACCAAAACCAAAAATTATCAAGACTCAAGATAATTACAAGTATTTTCAAATCAGGTAAGAAGTCTGATTATTGCCTTGATTCTCTGTGTGATTGTGTATTTTATCCCGGTCTCTATCTTGCAAAATAAAAAAGTTATTTGGGCTATGATCATTGGAGTAACAGCCTTTCAAATCTTAGTCTTTGTCCCTGCTCTAGAAGCAGATATGGAACAGCGAGAGGTTGGATTGATATCCCTTGACTTCCAAATATGCAGCCTTCGAGTTCTTCAAAAATTGGGTATATCTTTTTATGGCGTATTGGATTAGTAAAAGAAAGGAAATTATTGCAACAACTCAATTCTTGACGCAGTTTGCTGTGATCAATGGAGCTGTATTTCTTGTTTTGCTCTCAATTCCAGACTTTGGAACGATCTTTTATCCTTGGAGCTACGGCAACGATAATGAGCCGATATTATGGTTTACCGATCAAAAAGATCTGAATTCTGGCTTCTATTGCAATGGTTGTACTCGATCATAGGTTCGGTAATTATTGGACTTTTTAGTAGTAAGTATAGTTATGCTTTGATTAGGCTTACGACCTTTGCATGACAACAGATTCCCCAACAAAAGCTCTATCAAGAACAGCATGAATGATGGCAGCTAAACAGTGAATAATGGCAGTTTGAGGATGAGGATTCCGAGGACAAGGGTATGGAAAAGGCTTGCAAAAATGGGAGCACTTCCAGAAGCGCATTCAGATATGATCTTTGATGCATTCTCAGAAGAGATTGGATTGCTTTGAAATTTATTACTCCTTGATTGTACTTTTGGTTTGTTTTATAATGTAATTAGGGGGCTTGAAGAAATTAAGATCCTTACTTTAAACTTGTAGGAATTGGATTGATTTCGCTTTTTGATCATCCAGGTATTTGTGCATATTGGTGAAATCTTGAATCCTCCCAAATACCGGTCTTACTACCTTTTGTGAGTCATGGAGGAACAGCGCTTATGATCAACTTTATCCAGCTTACCCTCATTTACAAAATCTTAGTCAATAAATAAGAGTTAGCACCCTGAGCTTTTAGCTTAGGGTGCTCTCGTTTTTCTTCATTTTATCCAAAAAGCTCAAAAATGCTGATTTCTTTTGATGAAAAATCATCTCCTCTCGATTCAAAACCCTTCACTCGCCTCAGCTCAAGCCCTATTCCTCATACTTTAAGTGGGTGGAGTTTTTTTCTAGTTTTGATAAGGAAATTTTTGTTTACTATAAAAGAAGTCGAAAGCTTATCAATTTTAAAAATCTTGGTGATGGGATGCAAGTTGCTTTATCTCAAGTCAGATTTTTACCTCTTTTGTCTTTTTGATAAAGAAATTCTTGAGAAGACATTAGTAATGTTTCATGCCTTTGATGAGGAGAGTGGACAAAAATATGCCTTTCTTCCTTCGTTTTCTAAAAATATTGATTCTTTTCAATCAATGCTAAGCAATCTTTTGGAATTGAGTGTCTGATAGAGAAAAAGGCAGTGATGAACTTTTTATTTATGGACTGACAAAAGAGTTTGCAGTTCCTAATGGTCTTGCTGAGTTTTTGAGCTTTATTTTTTCTTTGATTTTGCTTTATGGAAAAATTGATGAAAAAGATGGAGAAGTATTGGGAGCAAAAGCTCATATCCCACTTTTTTGAGTGCGAAATACTCTAGAGCAAGAGCTAATAAGCAGCTTTGAACGCTTTAGCAGAGCAGGGGATTTTTATCTCTCAAAAATCTCCTTAGGAACCAAGATAAAAACCACCTTGCAATTTTTCAACCAATGATCCAGAATTGCTGAGACTTTTTTCTCGTTGGTGGAATGAGGGTAAGCTTATTTGAGAACAAGAATTAGTAACTCTAAAATTTGACCAAAAACAAGCTGAAATCAGACTTCAGCTATTAGATTTTCTTGATTCGTTAGATTCTACACAATATGATAATATCAATGAAATCAAAAACTCAGATCCAATCAGGACTTTTAAAATTCCTTAAATAAGAAGATGAAAAACTGGTTATTGTTGATGGTTCAGGATTCCTTTTTAGGGCATGGTTTGCATTTCCTCCTATGATCAATGCTCTAGGGAACAATCAAAATGTGCTTTACGGATTTACTCGTATGATTCTCAAGCTTATAGACGAGACATCAGCAGATTATTTTATCATTGCGCGAGATAGCCCGGTCAAGACCAAGAGGCATGAACTCTATCCAGATTACAAGGGAACTAGACCAAAGATTGATGATGATTTTTAAACAGCAAATTCCGCAAGTACACAAGCTGATTGAAGAGCTAGGAATTGCAACCCTATCAAGCTCCAGGATATGAGGCAGATGATATTATCTTTTCATTTGTGAGAGAATATCAAAAATCTGATCTTTCACCTTAGAGGTTGTGAGTTCAGACAAGGATCTTAAACAGCTTTTTGCAGGCTAATATTGTGTACGATGCCGCAAAAATCAGACTACTACGCTTTTTGACTTTTTCAGCAGGAATGGGGCTTTTTCACCAGAGCATATTGTAGATTATCTTGCATTGATTGGAGATAGTGCAGATAATATCAAGGGAGTTGCAGGAATCTGACCTAAAGGAGCAAATGACCTTGGTACTAAAACTATAGTAGTATTGAAAATATTTATGATCATCTCTGAGATCTCTCACCAAAACTTGCAGAGAAACTTTCTGTTGGAAAGAAGATGCCTTTTCCAAAAACTTATTGAGCTGATGCAGGTTCCCCAGATTCAAGGAATTGACCTAGAAAGATGGCAATCAAGCAAAAATATTGGAACAATGAGCAGATTCTCGAATCAGTATGGGTTCTCTAGTTTGCAGAAACTAGTGGAATCTCTCTCATATGCAATGCCTCAACAATTAGGGTTTATTTTAGTACTAAATCTAGCTTCTTATCTTGTAAAAAGAATAATTCTGACTTTCTAGGAGCCTCACTCTCAGGAGTCGATTTTTCTTTTCCCTAGTAAAGGCTCTTTGACATTTTTGATCAAAAATCTCTTGAAAAGTCTGACTATAGTAAAGACTTAGTTATATATATATTTCAACATATTTAACTATGGCAAATGACAAAAACCTTTGGACAAGGTAAGAAACATTGGTATTAGCAGCATATCGATGCGGGTAAAACCACTACTACTCGAAAGAATTTTTGTATTATACTGGTAAAAAGCACAAGATCGGAGAAATCACGATGGTGCTGTTGATATGGACTGGATGGAACAAGAAAAAGAAAGAGGTATTACTATTACTTCTGCTGCTACTACTTGTTTTTGGCATGACAATCAAATCAATGTGATCGATACTCCTTGACACGTGGACTTTACTGTAGAAGTAGAGAGATCTTTGAGAGTTTTGGATGGTGCTGTAGCATTGCTTGATGGTTCTCAAGGTGCTGAACCTCAGACTGAAACAGTTTGGAGACAGGCTGATAAGTATGGAGTACCTAGACTTATCTTCGTAAACAAGATGGATAAGATGGGTGCAGACTTCTATATGTCTATTGAATCTGTAGCTCAGAGACTTTCAAATAAAGCAGTTCCTATCCAACTTCCTATTGGAAAGGCTGATACTTTTGAGGGAGTAATCGATTTGATTACTATGAAAGCTTATCACTTTGAAGGAGAAAAGGGAATTGATGTTGTAGAAGGAGAAATCCCAGCAGATATGCAGGCTCAAGCAGAAGAATATAGAGGCTATGATTGATGCAACTCTATGTTTGATGATGAATTGGCAGAAAAATTCCTTGGGGAGAAGAAATTTCAAATGATCTTATCAAGAGAGCAATTAGAAAAGGAGTAATCTCAAATGAACTTTACCCTATGCTTTGTGGAACAGCTCTTGGAAACAAGGGAGTACAGTTGGTTCTTAACGCGGTAATTGATTTCTTGCCATCTCCACTTGATAGAGGAGAAATGGTTGGACACAATCCTGATAAAGAAGAAGAAACAGTAGTAAGAAAGGCTGACATCAACGAACCGGTTTCAGCTATTGCATTCAAGATTATGACGGATCCTTTTGTTGGTACTTTGACTTTCGTAAGAGTATATTCAGGAGTTATTAAGTCTGGAGATAGCTTTTGCTTAATTCAGTAACTGGAAAGAAAGAAAAGAGTTGGAAGACTTTTTGCTTGCGCAAACAAGAGAGAAGAAATTTCAGAAATTTCAGCAGGTAATATCTGTGCGTTCCTTGGTCTAAAAGAAACTCAAACAGGACATACACTCTTTTGTGATCAAAATAAACCAATTGTACTTGAAAAATGGAATTCCCTGAACCAGTGATCCATATCGCTATTGAACCAAAAATCAAAAGCTGATCAAGAAAAAGCTTGGACTTGCACTTTCAAAACTTATGCAAGAAGATCCTTCATTCAAGGCTCATTCTGATGAAGAAAGTGGACAAACTGTGATCGGAGGAATGGGAGAACTTCACCTTGATGTAATCGTAGATAGACTTAGAAGAGAACATAAAGTAGAAGTAAATACTGGAAAACCTCAAGTAGCTTACAGAGAAACTATTTTCGCTACTGGACAAGCTAGAGGAATCTTCAAGAAGCAGTCTGGAGGTAGAGGACAATTTGGTGATGTTGAATTGAGAATCGAAAAACTTCCTGAAGATAAGAATTACGAATTCGTATCTGAGATTAAGGGTGGTGTAATCCCTAACGAATTTATCCCAGCTATTGATAAGGAGCGAGAGAAACTATGGCACAAGGTGTGCTTGCAGGATTCCCTATTATCAATGTTAAGGTAGTTCCTGTATTTGGATCTTACCATGATGTGGATTCATCTGAAGTTGCCTTTAAAGTTGCTACTTACAAGGCCTTTAGAGAAGCGTTTATGAAGGCTTCACCAGCTATCCTTGAACCTATCATGTCTGTAGAAATCGTAACTCCAGAAGAATATGTAGGTACAGTGATGGGAGATCTTTCATCTAGAAGAGGTATCATCCTTGGACAAACTCCTAGAGGAAATGCTACAGCTATTTCTGCAAAAGTTCCACTTTCTGAGATGTTCGGATATGCTACTGACCTTAGATCTAATACTCAAGGTAGAGCTGCCTTCTCATGGAATTCTCTAACTATGAAAAGTTCCTGGAATGATCGAAAAGAAGATCATCGAAGAAAGAGCTGGGAAAAGTTAAGAAAATGGATGAAGAATAATATTCTCCAATACAAAAAGACGCCTTTTTATAGGGCGTTTTTCTTAACTAAAAATTTTCTAAAAACAAAAATCTGATCTTTCCCTTGTTTTTTTACTTGAAAATCGTCACAATAAAGTCAGATTTCAACTTATTTGTTTATAGTTATGCTTAAACCGCTTGATATCACACATATTCCGCAAAAACCTTGAGTCTATCTTTTTAAAACTTCCAAAGATGAGATTCTCTATATCGGGAAAGCAAAAAAATCTTTACAAGAGAGTTTCTCAATATTTTACTCCATGATCGGTGCGAAACAAGATATGCTTGCATGAGGCAGATCATATTGATTTTATCGTTGTAGAAAAATGAATCTGAGAGTCTCTATTTGGAGTCTAATCTTATCAAGCAGCATCTCCCTCCTTTCAATAATATGCTCAAAGGAGCGAACGCCTATGCGTATATCAAACTTACTCGCCATCCTGTGCCTCAAATCTCTCATTACGAGAAAAAGCTCAATGATGGAGCAACCTATATTGGACCAAAGCATAATACCAAAGAACTCAAAAATTTCTCCAATATCTCAGGCAAATTATCCAGTATAGGACTTGTCCTCTTGCTCAGTTCAATCAAAAACTTTTGTAGTGACTACTATTTTCAGCTATGTAAAGGACGGTGTGCAAAATCAGATTTGCCAGCTCCTGATTACAATAAATTGATTGTCTCTTTTTCAAAGGAAATACCAAACCTATAGAAGAAAAGATCAAAAATCTGATTTTGGAGGCGATTAATACTCAAAATTTTGAACGAGCTGCTGTTTAGAGATATTTATTATCAGATTGATCAGTTTGTCGAAAAAGCAGACGGTTGAGTTTGCTAAGTCGATCACTGGATATTTGCTTCAAATCCGTAAAAATTGGTGCACGAACCTGTTTTATTATTCTTAATTTTCGAGAGGGAAAGCTGGTAGATGTGATTCGTCACCATCAGGATAGTTCAGATATCGATGAAGGGAACTATGATCGCTAGTTTTGCATCAGATTTCTGAGACTTTATCGATCAAGGAACTTACTATGCAACGATGTCTTGCAAATTTACCAAAGAGGAAAAATACTCGTTTAGATCAGCTTTTTGATAACTTTTTGATTCATATGTGCTTGCTCAGACGATGAAGGGCGATAGTGTAATGAATGATCTTCTGAGAACTCTGCAATCGCGTTATCACTTGAGTAAATTCCCTTATCATATTGAGTGTTTGGATATTTCACATTTGAGTGGAGATTATACGAGCTGATGACTGCCATGTATGATCGGTGGCTTAGAGGAAAAAAAACTTTATCGTAAATACAAGATCACCTCTGTCAAAATGATGATTATCTCGCACTGCAAGAAGTTTTTGACAAAGGAGATTTGAAGCTCAATGAGCAAAATCCTGACTTGGATCAGCTTCCAGATCTTTTTATTCTTGATGGAGGGAAAGGACAGCTAGGGAATCTTGTCTGATTTAGTGCAAAAATATCCTCATTTTCAAAAATTGCGATCTCAAGTCCAGTTTGCAGCGCTGGGAAAGGGAGAAAGCGAGATCAACAGCCCATATTGGACAAAAAGCAAAAATCTGATTCTCTTTGTATGAGAGACACTTTATGTATGGGATTTTTGAGAAATTCACGAATATTCTTTGGTTTACGATGAGAGCGATAAAACTCCTTATCAAGCTGGAAAATGAGGCCCATCGTTTTTGCCAATTATTATCGTAAACAGCAGATGAAAACCGATTTTCAAAAATCAGTCAAACGTGTATCAAAAAGAATAAATCTTAGAGAGAGAAGTCAGACTTTTTCCTCTAGTAGAAAAACGCCTCAATCATTGAAGCGTTATTCTCAATATTAGTCAACATCAATAATTTCTGAATTTTTTTATTGGATGTTTGAGAAGATTTCGAAGTAGTGTTTATTTCTTCAGTTTTAGCCCTTGATCTCTTGGCGATAAAGTAATAGAGGAGAGATCATACAAGAGGGATGAAGATAATTACAAGCAGCCAAGCAACCGTATCTTCTTTCTGATACTCTGAAGAGATCGATAAGCATCCAGACTACAAAGATAAATCCTGCAAGTGAAATAAGTCCTCCAAAAATTGTAAAGAGCGCTATAAATCGAAAGAATCCATTCACATCTCAGTCAGCGAAGTATTGGAGTTTTGAGAGATAATTTGATTTCCTTTTATTTATCAATTCTTGACAAGAAACAGGTACTCCATTGATTTCACAGGTATCAAAGAGATCTGCTGTATTTGCAAGTTGAGATAAGGTGTCTCCAGAGTTTGTTCTAAGAGTGTTATTTGTGCTAAGAGGAGTTTGCTGCGTTCTGTTTCTGTATTGAGCTTGAGCTCTGAGCATACGCCTCTCTCGTATTTATCTTCTAGATAGATCATCATAATCATAGTCACCTGTAGCGATCATCATCAAAAATACTCAATCGTCATAGTATCTCGGCTTGAGGCACTTGGTTTGCCAAAACTTAGCCCCTCATATCGTGCAACAGTAACGTAGGACAAGCGTCAGAATCTTTTTCATGGCGTGTTTCGGTTTAAGAACAAAAGAACTATAGTTCTCAAACTGAGAGTGTAGAAATTCTCTTTTTAAAGTCAAGGCGGTGTTTTTTAGATAGATGAGCCTATTCTCTATAAATATTGCTTCTTAATTGTAAAAAAGGCACTCAAAAATCTGACTCTAATCTTTCGCTTGACATTGATAGTATAATGAGTATAGTATCACGACAAAATTTTTATATCAATTCTAATTGATGAATTCAAAATCTTTGATTACTGGAGGATTAGGATATATTGGGTCTCATACAGCACTTGTTTTGCACAGGCAGGATAATGAGCAATCCTCTCGATAATCTCTCAAATGCATACAAAGATCAGGTTTCAAAACTGTATCTTTGCTCGGATATGAGTTGCCTCTGTATGAGTGAGATGTGAGAGATGCAGATTTGCTCATCTTTGAAGACATGAATTTATTGGAGTGATCCACTTTGCAGCAAAAAGGCAGTAGGAGAGTTGTCATGATCCTTTCCTCTACTATGAAAACAATATCTGGGAACGATCAATCTCCTTTGAGGTGATGAATAATGTTGATTGAAAAATATTCCCCGTCTTCATCAGCAACTGTTTATGATGCCGAGAAAAATATTCCTCCATTTTCACGAGACAGATCGTACTAATACGACTAATCCTTATGGAACAACCAAACTTGTGATGGAGTACATCTCAAAGATATGGTTATGCACAAACAATTTCGTTCTGTAGTGCTTAGATATTTTAATCCAATTGAGCTCATGGTTCTGGACTCTCTTTGAGAAAATCCAAAGGGAATCCCTACAAACTTGCTTTCCGTTTTTGCTCAGAGTAGCCAAAAAGGAGATCGAAAATTACGGTTTTTGGTAATGACTATCCTACTCAGATGGAACTTGTATTAGAGATTATATTCATATTGAAGATCTTGCTCAAGCGCACTTGGTGAGAGTTTTGAATACCTTTCTCGCTCAACAAGAAGAAAACCAAGAAGAAAAATCTGATTTTAGTCTTTTTGAAGTTTTTCAATATCGGTACGAGGTGGAAAGTCTGTTCAAGAAATGATTGCCTTGGTGCAAAAATATTACTGGTGAAAACCGTTGAGATGTGAGAAAGAAGAGATGGAGACGTGGCGGTTTCTACGTTGCAGCAACCAAAAGCGTAAACAGCTTTTGTCATCGAGAGGCTCGGCAGTTCAATTGTGCAGGCGATCGGGATGCTCGAAATTATTATATAGCCAACAATAATTATTGAATCTCGCACATTCTTGCGGGATTTCTTTGGAGAGAGAAATATCTCTGGACAAGCTTTCTCACACTTGGAATCTTTAGAGTAGAATCTATAGACCAGAGCTGTATTTTATTATTATCATTGTGTGCAGCAAGATGTTTTCTTTTATCAATCTTTGATGTACCAAAAATCTTGTAGATACCCAATTCTTTTGGGAAGAATCCTTTGAAAAACGACCAGAAGCGTTTTATTATGGAGTAGATCCGTGTCTTAGGAAGTCGAGCTCGCTTTTTCTCAATACTTGCGGTTTCACTCAGTTCTGGGAGAAATGAGATGTTTCAAGTTATCAAGAAACTTTTGAGAAAAGAAGAAAAAGTCTGTCTTTTAGGGTGCAGCTGTTCAATATTTTGATTGCACTTGAAGCCAAACTCTGACCAGAAACTCAGAACGAACTACTTTCAAAAATCATCCTGATGTATCCTTTTCTTTCTCGAGTGGACAACTTGCACATTTTTCTCTCTCAGAGATGCTTGATAAGAGTAAAAGAGCTGCCTGTAACGGAAAACTTTTGAGTGGCCAAATAATACGAGAGCTTATACCAATATTGACCTAGGTTTTGAATATCTCAAAATCGCCGAATGATGCAACAATTTTGTGCTTTTTGTATTATCCCAAAGATCAGAGGAAAACAAAACTTTCTCTATTGAAACCCCTGTTCAAGAAGCAAAAATCTGATCGCTCAGTGAGTTAAAGAGTTGATCTTGATTGCTCAAGACTCGACCACAGATACGGCGTTGATCTGTATGGTAAAGCCAGACTTTTTGATCTTTTTGGAAGCTATTGATCAAACCACGAGATTCTGCTTAGAGCGCTCTATCTCTATCCCGACATCTTGACCAAAAACACTTGGAAAGACTGACTCAACTCAGCAAATTTATCCTGTATTTTTGATCTTCCACTTCAGCATGCCTCCCAAAATCCTCAAATCTATGGGCAGATTTTTACAATCATGAAATGACGCTTCAGCTCTGCATTTTATCAAAGAGAATTTTGAAAAGTATTATATCAGAACAAATTTTATCGTCGGATTTCCAGGAGACCGAGGAGGACTCAGACTTTTGATGGATTTTATAGGGCAAGATTGGTTTGATAATATTGCACTTTTGAGTACCATGATGAGCCGCTTGTCCTCAAAGTGCTCTTCCTGACAAAGTCGAAGATAAATTGATTCGTTCCCCGTTTCCTTGAAGCCAAAAACTCGTTACCTCACTTACGATGCGAGGCAAGAAGCTCAGGTACAGAAAAGTTTGAACAATCACCGATATTCGATCAACGAGCAAGGGAGAGCGTTTTCGCTAGCAGTGCGTCCTTTCTTCACGTACCCAGAAATCGATGAGGAAGATGAGATCATGATGGATCAAATTTTGGAATCACTTGATGGGCAGGATCTCAAAGTGGGAGTGAAATTCGTTATGTGAAGTAGTTTGATATATTTTGTTTTTCTTAGAGGATAAGAGAGAAGGTATAAATTTTCTTTCCTGTTTTGGAGTAAAAATCAATTTGATTTTCTTGCAAAAATACAAGCCAAACTCTATACTTACAAAACATTATTATACATCAGAGTATACTTTTTTAAGCTTATGCAGTTTCGTACGAAAGTCAAAATTCTATCCATCAGGGAAATGAGGAGATGGTATAGCCTGAGGGAAGGAAGAGAGAGTGAATTTCCTTTTTGGAGGTCCTTCAGAGGAGACTGAGGGAGATGGGGAAGTGTGTATTTCCGCGCTTCTAAAGATGAAAAAGTACCCCTCATCGACTACAAGTACAAAAAGATCTTCGCTAAAAGAGCCTGAGAACCGGAAGACCAGGATCAGTACGGAGCTCATGGATCAATTTGGAATTAGTAGTCCCCTAGTGGGCCGCGATGATTAAGGATACCGAGACTGGAAAAATTCTTTGCTCAGATGGAGTACGACGGACAAAAATCGGAGATCCTTCAGGAGGGAGTGAGGAAGGGGAATATCTATTTTCAAAGATTCTATCAATCAGTATCCTAATTTTTACCTATTAGGAGAACCAGGACATGAAAAAGGAGTTACCCTTGAACTCCAGCTTGGCATGATGTTGGGCTTATTGGTAATCCAAGTGTAGGAAAGTCTTCACTGATCAACTGTATGGCAGATGTAAAGGCAAAAGTTGCAGATTATCCTTTTACGACATTGGTCCCAAATCTGTAGCTGCGTTTCGGTTGGTGATTTTCTGTTTCAATGTTATTGATATTCCAGGTTTGATTGAAGGGGCGAGTGATGGAAAGGACTTGGAAATGCTTTCTTAGCATGTTCTCAAGTCGAGAGTTTTTGCGTTTGTTGCGGACCTTTCAAGATTTGAGTCAGAGTGAGGAAACTGTGCAGCTTTATTGAAGAAATTATGCCAGTCTGTTGACCATTCTCGGAAGAAGAGGGTGATTTGTCATTTGTATTTAGAGAAGAAATGGTTTGACCCTCACCGAGGTTTGCAAAAGCATGATGAAGTTGGTCTCAACCAAAAAGATCTTGTTTATCTTTTAATAAAGACCTGAGATCTTATCAATGATGAGCGAGATTCTTGCGCGAATACAAAAGAGTTTTCCTTTTGATCGAGTCACGAATTCCTCTCAAAGCAGGTCTCTGCCAAGATTGGATATTCAACTTTTGGAGAACAATATCTTCCCTTACCTCGTGGAGACGTACATGGAGTAGGGGAGGTTGCGAGAAAGTTTTGCTGAACTTATCAAAAGACCGGAATCAAGCTATGATTTTCGAACTTTCTTTTCATCAGGGATTATTCTGAGTTACAAGAGGAAAGAAAGATGAAGAATCGGAAGCTCATTACTGAAATTACCGAAGAAAGACCAATACTCATTGAGTGGCGTTATATAAATGAACTCGTCGTTTCTCAAGATCCGATATCCGTGTCCAAATCGTGAGATTACCAAGATGGTATTTACTATCCCTCGAGGAAACGAGTGAGGGCAGAAAAGCTATTTCCGAGCTCCAGATGCAAAAGTAGGGAGTTTATCCAGCTTTTGGAAGATGAAGGCATGACGAGAGGAGATTGAGAATCAAGAGTTATTATGAGGGAGTAGATGATAAATATATTCTCTATTAAGATTTGCAATGCCTGGGTAAAAGTAGTATAATAAATCTGTGTTTATTTTCTAAGCAATATACTCATGCAGAACTAATGTAAAAGAGCTGCTTTGTAAAAAGGTGTAGAGCAAAAACAGTACCTATGATAGCTTCTACCATGTGATAACGGTTACAGCGCTGTCAGGGAGTTCTTACTTCAGTGTAATAGCTCTGAAGTTAAAGGCTTCTGAGGATGCTGCTACCATTGCTGGATGAATAACGTTCATTCTAATGGTTCTGCTGACCCGACTAGATAATCGGTCAGTATAATGTTGAGAGTTAGGAAAGCTGGAGATAATCTCTGTAATAGCTGCTCTAGATGGAGAGATGGATTTGACAATCATGAGTTCGTAGGGACGACAGATGAAAGTATTTTTGGACAGGTTCAGACTTCTTCTGTGTGAAAAGTCCGCGAAGTTACTCAATCGGAGGAAGTTGCCATTAAGACAGAAGATTGAGGAGTATGGGAGAGTTGCTTATGATAGTATTACAGTGCCAAGAAATGAGTGTACTTTTTGAGTTTTAGGATGTTTACTATTGTATGTATTGCAGATTTCAGATAAGCATTTCTCTTCAGGCTAATGCGAAGAGTATTGTAAAAGACTGGGTGAAAGATCTTAAAATAGAAAATCAAAGCATTCAAAGATGATAATCATCATCTTGTAATCCAAAAAGAGAAGCTAAAAGTCTGATTGTAGTCTTGTCCAAAAGTATTCTTTCGGCTCATCCCGACGAGTCCAAAGAGTGAGAAAAACGTGAGATACGATTCAGCTTTCTCAAAATCTTAAAAGCAAAAGGAAACCGTGTTTATCATTGTTTGACCTTATGGAGTGAGATGAAGAATCAGTTAGTAAGTCTGCATTTCCTCCAGATCAAAAAGCTTTCTTTTGCGCGATACACTCCCTCATGGATTAGCAAAGCTTACTTTGATTGGAGTCAACTGCATAGAGGTGACGACACTCCGAACAGGGATATCATTGTCAGCCAGATAACAAGGCCTTTCTTTAGAGAAAGAGTTTTTAAAAACTATATGTCAGAAAAAGCTCTAACGAAAACGAAAGAGCTTGCAGAAGAAGATATCCTCTGGTTTTTCTCAGTAGTTACCAATTAAGGTAAACTATCACGTTCTCGAGGGAGATTTGCCATAGGTGGAGTGTCCTAATCCCTAATATTTCCAGGAATAAAAGAGGGATCCATTTTGGAAAATGATTCTTTCCTCTAAAAGCCCTTCTCCATTTCGAGTTTTCTCATATTGTTTAAGAGAGTTGGATTGTACTCTAGATAGTACTTACCATCTTTCTCAACAACTGTGTTTCCAGGATATTTACACATAAGCGCTCGTGAGGGCTGCCCTTCAGAGTTTCAAACCTTTCTAGTCAAGGCAAGTGTTTATATATTTTTATTTAACATATGAAATAATAGAGAGTTTGTTCTTAAATCAAGTTTTCTAGGTGTTTTATGAGGAGAGAGATTTCTTTTGGTTGTTATGGGTAAGCTGAAAATCTCATCTAGAAAATAATAGATAAATATATTATATATAATGATCAAGGGTCAATATATGAAAAGAAGAAAATGTTTACTCCTTGCAATCAGAACTGGATTTCTAAAATGTATTAGAAATAACTCTTAATTTGAATGGGTAAATCAAAAATCAGACTTTTTATCTATCTTTTTCCTATAAGGAATCTGAGCAATCGTGGAAGAGCTTTTTACCAGGCACTGTTTGAGATCAATCATCCATCCTATCGAAAAGAGATTACTCAGTCGTATATCGATTATGCGATGTCAGTGATCGTTGCTCGTGCTTTGCCAGATACGAGAGATGGATTCAAGCCCGTATTGAGAAGAATTCTTTGTGGAATGTATGAAAAATAATAACTTTCTACAACCAAAAAGCATAAAAAGTCTGCGAGAATTGTCGGAGATGTAATGGGTAAATACCATCCACATGGAGATTCTTCTATCTATGAGGCAATGGTGAGGACTTGCTCCAACCATGGTCAATAGAGATATCCGTGATTGATGGGCAGGAAACTTTCGGTTCGATCGATAGTGATGGAGCTGCTGCGATGAGGTATACCGAGGCGAGATTGACCAAAGATTGCTGAGGAAATAGCGCAGATCTCGAGCAAGATACTGATCGACTGGAGGATAACTTTTGATGGATCTCTCAAGGAACCAGTAATGCTTGCGACAAAATTTCCAATCGCCTCTGTAATGGTACGATGGGAATTGCAGTAGGTATGGCAACCAATATGGCTCCTCACAACCTTAATGAAGTCACTGATGCATCACTATCCTTTTGCTCAAAAAGAAGGAAAAGTCTGATATTATCGCTTATGATGAATCAGGAGCTGAGATAAGAAAGCCTTACTCTGTCTCTATTGAAGAGAGTTATGCAAATTATCAAGGTCCAGACTTTCTCAACGGGAGGAATGATCTTTGATAGCAATAATATTCTTGAAGTCTACAAAAAGGAAAGGTGAGAATCATCGTGCGTGGAAAGACGCATGAAGAAAGTCTATGAAGGAGCTCATGTGATTGTTATTGATGAAATTCCCATATTTGGTCAATAAATCTAGCCTTGTTTCCAGATCGGAGAACTTGCTAGTGGACAAAAATCGAAAGGATTAACGATATCCGTGATGAATCAATAGAGATAGAATCAGAATTGCAATCTATTTGAAAAAGGGGATAGATCCATGAATATTCTGATGCAGATTTACAAAGTTTCACCGACTTTGCAAACCAACTCACCTCAACAATGTCTCTCTTATAGAGTAGGAACTCAGCCAAGACTGCTTAAATATCAGAGATCTTTTGATGGAGTTCGTAACTTTTCAGAAGGGATGTCGTATACCGTGAGATCTGTTTTCAGCTCAATAAGGGCAAAAAGACAGACTCTCACTATCCTCGAAGGTCTCAAGAAGGCGATCGACATCATCGATGAAGTGATTGATACGATCAAAGCATTCAGAATCCAAAAATGATGCTCGTCAAAACCTTATGGATAAGTTTGGATTCTCTGAAACAGCTGAATATATCTCTCTTGATGAATTGCAATCACTGTTGGTCTTGAATTCCAAAAATCTCAGATGAAATCGATGAAAAATCAAGTTATTGAATATTTAGAGCAGATCATCTCAGATCCGAGAGAAACTTGATCAGGTTGTAGCTGAAGAGTTTGACTATATGAAGAAAAACACGGAGATGAGAGAAGAACTGAGCTTTCAAACGACCTTTCTGTGTACAATATCAGCGGAAGTCTCAAAAGAATTCCAAAAGGCTGCAGATAGACTCAAGGAAGATGTGATTTGCTGGATTGGAAATGACTTTTTCTCTCAGAGTGCTTTATCAGACAAGAATTCAAAATATCCCAGATGAAAACTCTTGGTCTTATCTATACTCACAACCAAGATCAGCTTGTGGTCATCACCGATCAGGAGAGCTAGTGGTGCAGAGACTCACAAGACTTTTGGTCAGTTTTACTATGGCAAAGCAATCTCTCGATATCAAAGCAGCATTTGGACTCTTAAGGAAAAGATTGTCTTTGCATAGACTTTGCATTTCCATTATGACTACCTTGTGTATTCTACTTCCAATCAAAAACAGTATCAAAAGATCAAAAAGAACTTGTTCTGAGCTTTCAAGAAGTTCCCAACAACGATTATGGGACTGAAAAAGGAGGAAAAATTCTGAAAGGTGTTGCCAGTTTCTGACTGAGAGAGAATGTAGGAGTTCTGTCTCAACAAGGACGAATGCTTTGCTCTTTCAAAGTCTGACGAGGTCCGTCCTATGGGAAAAACTGCTGGTGGGGTCAAGGCTATCGAGCTTCAAGAATGAGATCAAGTAGCTAACATGTTCTTGCATACCGATGAACCGTTTATTCTTATCTATTCAGACAAGAACAGTAACTCACTTTCTTTGAAGACTCTCAAACTGCGAAAAAGAGCAAGAAAAGGACAAGTAGTAATGACTGATACGAAAAAGCTTGAAGGTATTTCAATCGTGAGGGTGCTGTCAGAATTAGATTCTCAGATGGATAGCTCTCAAGACACTTCATTCAATGATATTTCTCTTGATGAGCCAGACACCCTCTTTACAAGATGGTAGATCAAAAAGATCGATGTGGTATATCGCCCTCGAAGAGAAGTCAGAGAACCTTAAATATAAGGAGGAAAGAAAAAGCAGAAAAAATCTGAATGAGGACTCTTCGATATGCCTGTTGAAGAAGAGAAAGAAGAAAACATGGAAACTTCTGAAAATTGACAAGACTAAACCGAATCTGAAAACTACTCTGATATTACAGAAAATCGAAGGAGTAGTTTTCTTTTACTTACAAATGCCTATGACCAGAATCAATCTTTGCATAACTTCTGACTCTGCATCGACACCTCATTAGCTGCGAATGGAGGAAATTGCCGAGGATTTTTGGATTAGTAAAGAAAAAGTTAGCAGAGAATAAGCCAATTCTTCCTTGAGTAAAGTATACTATGGGGACGGGGCATGTCCGTTTCTTCTATGATAAATTGCTTTTTCTGCAAAAAAGGCATCAAGCTTTAGTGAAAGAGGCTCAGAAAAGAGGATTTAAGCTCTCTAAAACTGAGAAGATTAGTTTAGATGGTTTTTCCTAGTGCTTATTGTCAGGACTTTAGTCCCTTTCAAAAGAGGATATTATTATCTCTCAGCAAAGAATTCAAGAAAAACTCAAGGCAAAAGCCAGATTTTTATACCTTTTATGAGGAAAAAGCTTTCGCTACTGAAGAATAGGGATTTATTTTTGAATAAGAATAATGGATTGAGCTACTTTGGATCGATTAGCATTGCCAAAAGGGAGTGGTGTTTGGTCGGGAGGAAAGTGTTTAGAGTTTAGAGGATTGAGAAAGAGGCGAGATTGGGATATTCTGGTCTCTCCTTCTCTTTTTGAAAAGTTTAACATAAAAGTTTCCAAATCATCTTAAAATCTCAGTATAAAACTAGCGATTCTAGTTTTTGATCATGAAAAAGATTGAGATTTTTAAGAATTTTAGCCTTTTTGGAGGGACAGGAGCAGAAAATTTATCAATCAGGCAGAAGTTATAGACTCTTTTTCCCTGTATGTCTCTCCCAGCTCTTATCCGTTTTAAACTCCTTGATGGGAAGGGAAAAAGACTTGAGGAATTCAACTTCTACAAAAAGCTGATAAGATAAGATGAATATAATTAATTTTTCAATCGAAAAATTTAATTTAAATTTTAAAAAGTATTATACTTTTCAATTCCATATGGAAGAAAAACAAGTAACTAACCAACTTTCTACTACAAGAGCTTCGAAGTCAATTGAGAAACGCAGCTTGGCAATTGTTCATATCCAGGAGATGGGGGAGACCAATTTCAGAGTATGAAATCATTGTCGAGAATAATGCAACTGTCAGTTGGAATTCTCTAGCAAACTAGTAGGTTAGTGGAGGGCTTGTTTCAAGCCCTCCATTTTTATCTCCTAGTCTAATTCCATGATGAAAAAAGTCCTTCTCTTTCTCTTGGCGATTGCTATTTGAGTACTGGCGTTTTGACTCTTTTTCTGAGTATCAGGAAAGGGAGCTCTATTCTACTTATTTTGTCCCAGATATGCCGCAAAAGCAGTATTATTCTTCAGGATTTTCACGGATATCATCTTGCAACTTTTTGATACAAAACGATGATATTTTACAGGAATGTTCTTTTCTTCGAGACTTTTGAGCCCTCATCAAAAAATTGTCTCTCCCCATACCCTTCAAATTTCTTGGAAAAGATGTCGCTATAGAGTGAATGAAAACTTTTTCTAGCACGTAGTGGAGAAGAATACTTTTTGGAGCTAGGGAGCCCAAGAGATCAATACTACAGAACTGGTCTTGTACAATCATTCGGGATCAGATTTAAGATTTTGTCTCAGGTGAAGGACAGAACTGCCTTTGCGACCTGATAGGATTTATCCGATCTCGAGAGGAATGAGAGACTGCGAGAATATCCAGCCATGAACCTATATGGCCATAGTCTCAAGAAAATTTCCAGGAAAAACTTCCATGATGCTTTTTGCAAGCATATATTAAACCACAAGGTCAAACCGATACTTTAACAACGTTTGATTGTTAGAACACTCAAATAAAACAGTGTTTTTCTTTTGCTTTCTATTCTAAAAACCATACAATCAGATTATCGTTAGCCATTAAATATAGACGATAGTGTTGTGTATTCTTTTTCCCAGCTTGGACTCTATCAGCATGTTTATTATCAGGATTTTTCAGAAGAGGATATTATAATTTCTCAGCAAAGAATTCAGGA
>BNJS01002078.1_pt1 | contig 132641 bp, 224 predicted proteins | sample 8540461 | NCBI WGS metagenome assembly BNJS01 (sample SAMD00202454, study PRJDB9452) | human saliva metagenome | isolation source: human saliva | place: Japan
CGTGAGGGAGACTGGCTGTATTGAGATGCAGTGCCTTGGGCCACGTGGTTAGGAGACGATAGCTCAGGCTCAGCTCCTCGAGACGAACATAGTCCGAAGAGCGCAGGAAGCGAGTAGAAGTTAAGCGGGCACTCGATGAGCGGATTGTTCAGGATGAGGCTAGCGGATGAGCCGCAGACTGTTCGTAGGTGTCCAGTAGTTACCCACCAGATCCTTGCTCGAGTTCACAGAAAGTGGTACGATAGCCATCGAAATAGCGAAGCCTTCGAAGTGATCGAGGAAGCAACCACCGAACTGATAGGTCAGCAGCGTGCTGAGCGTGAAGCCTCATAGCTGAAGGTGTTCGTCAGACCACCATAGACCTTCGGATAGGCTGACTTAGTCGGAGCGAACTGAGCATCCGAAGACTTGTAGGTCAGGTTATCCGCCGTAACCAGGCTTCGAGGGGTCGATGACGAAGCGTCGAAGCCCCTGTTTCCTTCTCTACATCGTGGAACTGGCGGATATAGAAGGTATAGATATCGTAGCCAGGACGATAGAGGTAGTTACCTGCGCCGAGATGATATCTCCATTAGGGCAGGGCTTCGACGCGTGAACGAATCTTCGTCAGCGAGGTCGGCATCCCAGCGGAACTTCCGCGAGTGGAGGATGTCCGAAGCGTGCAGCTCGACTCGATACCGCGATTGGAGATTTTCGCCTCGGTTAGCCTGGTGCTTTTGCACAGCGTGATTGCTGGAGATAGGTACAGACATCAGAAGGTCGGTGGTGTACTTATTGAAGTACTCGACACTCAGAGCAAAGCGCTTGGCGAAAGTCAGGTCAAGGCCGACGTTGAGGCTACGGCTCTTCTCCCAGCCTAAGTTGAGGTTGGCTAACTCGTGAGGAGCGAGATAGCGGTTCGGAAGCGTAACTATCGCCGAAGTTGTAAAGACCTCTCCAGGTGTACTCGCCATCAGGGAGGTTACCATTCGTACCATAGGAAGCACGCAGCTTGGCATCAGTCAGGAGCTTATTATCCTTGAGGAAGGATTCGCGCCCGAATCTCCACGCACCCGACACACTATAGAAGACTCTCGAGCGGTTGTTCTTACCGAGCTTGGAGGAGATATCATCGCGCAGACTCAGACCGAGGTAGTGGCGGTTGCTCATAGCTGTAGTCTCAGACGCCGGAGGTAAGAGGGAGGAAGCTCCCATAGCGATTACTTTCGCTATCTACGACCTGACCGTTACCCAGCTCACGGAGCTTGTCCGAAGAGTACTTATTGACAGCGAAGCCATAGCGAAGCTGTGTAAAGCTCTGTGCTTCGACCCCAGCAAGGCATCGACGTGATGCTTGGAGAAGTCACGATTGAAGCTGAGGATATTCGAGAGTCGTCTTGACGACCAACTCATTAGAGAGGCGTACTGACCGCCTACACGGGCACCAGTCACGCGTGGCAGGACTGATGTACTCAAAAGCTCTGAGGAGCGTGTACTCGATGGAGTTGAGTCGTCTTGAAGTTGAGGTAATCGGTGAAGGTCACCTGTGCATTGACCTCACCGATACCACGCAGCGTACCGAGCTGAGTCGTGAGAAGTCTCGGATCGAGGATCTGAGCGGATTATCTCCTCCCCTTCATCGGTGCAACACTCTTATTGTAGCAGCCATCCGCATTCCTCACGGGCTGGTCTGGAGCTGAGAGCAGCGTCAGGATAGCAGATGCGAGAGTGAAAACGCCAACACTCTGGCCTGAGTTGTCCCCACTAGCCTTCCTGAGAAGTGTAGAGACTTGTCCCCTTGAAGGAGAGGGTGAGCCACTTATTGGGCCTTGTTGTCGAGGTTCAGAAGTCCCGAGTAGCGCTTTGCAGCGACCGAAGGGAGTGACCCCAGTGACATCATTGTATCCCAGAGAAGAGAAGTAGCTGCAGGGCATCATTACCCTCAGCCGAGAGGCTAGCGTCATTCAGTCGACCTGTACCTCCGATGAGGACCTTACGCCAGTCGTGTCACCGTCTTACGGCTCTCGACGAGCAGACCTGCCGAAGCTACAGCTTCATCGTGTATTCACCTTCGAGCTGCTTTGGCAGCTCAGCACGCTGAGCATACTTAGAGCCTGTGAGGGAGCAGCGCGTCAGCTTGGAAGAGCTCGTAGTTAATCAGAGCTTCTCGCTGGTAGATCAGGCTTCCAGCGTTCATCAGCTCATACGAATTGCAGCGACACGGGAGAGCCCGTATTTGCCTCGAAGCGTAACCCGTCTTCCCCTTGCTTACCACGCTTGGTCGTGATCAGCACGACCCCATTAGCAGCACGCGAACCGTAGACAAAGCCGAAGCCGCATCCCTTGAGCACCGAGACCGACTCGATATCTTCGGGGTTGATTGAGCAAGACATTAGAAGAATATCCACTAACCCCATAGTTACCAGCCGTGATGGGCACACCATCGACGACATGAGGGGCTCTGTCGTCCCATTGATACCTCCGACGCCACGGATCTGCACCGTACCAGCAGACCCAGGGTTCCCCGTCTGTGAGGCGACACGCACCCCAGAGACCTTTAGCCCGGGAGGCCTTATCGATCAGACTCGACCTTAGCGTTCGCCAGGTCAGAAGCCTTGATCTCGAGGTAGCCCCGTGAGGGAGGACTTGCTGTACTCCGTAGCTATGACTACGACCTCATCGATGGAGCGCTCTTCACTTCAGTGTGATCAGCAGCTCTTTCCCCGTGAGAGGCTACGGTCTGAGGAAGGTAGCCGATACTGGAGACCTTGCAGGCGTCTTAGCATCTGCAGGAGCTGGAGTCTGAACTTCCCGTGGGCATCGGTCAATACCCCGTGAGAGGGAATTTCGACACTGGTCACAGATGCTGCGACTACGGGCTCTTTTGTCATCGGCAGCCACGACGATCCCCGTCACGGTCACCTGCTTCTGCGCCCAGCAATCCCCACAGACAGCACCAGGAGCATAATGATAGTAAACCTTTCCTATTAGCTTTTAGTAGATTAGGAAGTGAATATATAGAATGAAGAAGCGCTTCGAGGTAATCCAGGAGAAGCGCTTGCTAAACTTTTTATGGGCATGCTATATACTAATAGGTATGACATGCTACTGCCTATGGATACGAGTAATGGTGCTGTACCACATCATAGTGTCAGCACATCTGCATCATCATCACAGACTGGGCTTGCTGCATATTAGCTATAGTCTTGTTTTCTCAGTGAATGGCGCAGGCAATATATTCGAAGCGGAGTACCTTCCTTGATAGCAAAGGTAACGAACTTTTATAAATGCCAAATCACAACGCAAAAAGTGCAATTTTCTTGGAAGCTCGAGCCTTCTTCCTCCGAGCTATTGGTCTATGTCCACGGCTCTCCGCTTCTCCACCTTCAAGACGAGGGAGCTCCACCGAAGGCCTCCACGAGCGTAGCCCCTTTTCTTCGCTGGGCAAGCTATAGGTCAGCGTGCGGCAATTTATTAGCTTTTGGCTTGTGACCAGTATTGCTCCGTGCGCAGACCACTACTGCTCCGCTCGTTGACCACTATAGGTCCGCTCGCCGACTTCACGTCAGCGTCCCGCCCCGGCCAGCAAAAGGCTGACCTACCGTCAGTAGGTCAGCCCCTCTTCAAATGGATGAAAGTGCACTCTGCGCACTAATAAATCTGATGACGCGCACTAATTCGATCCCCAAATGCGCATTGAGCTGTCGCGTAGCTCCGCTTCGACGGAAGCCTAACTCCTGTCGCACCGCTGCCGAAGAGACCTGTATCCGGAGAATACCTTCGTCAGCGCACATCTCACCAGCCAGCGAGAGCGCACCTAAGGCTTCTGGGCAAGTAGTCCCGCAAGCGGTGCACTAAGAGCTGCTCATACATATCGTCATCATCCCACAGCGCCGCAATGGCTTCACCTAAAAAGTACTCGTCTTACTCTGCTTCATCGCTCGAGTCAAGAGAATGAACTTCCCCGAAGCAACCTCGAAAAGGCGGTAATCTTCGCCCCAACTGGTGACGATCTCGTCCAGGTGCTTACGGTTCGTGTCCGTGATGAAAAATCTGTCCGAAGTCACTCTCCGACCAAGCGGATGATGCGCTCTACACGCCTCAGCATCGAGCTTGTCAAAGATATCATCGAGGAGGAGGAGCGGACGCCAGGGTTGGTCGCAGAGAGGAGGGCATATTGAGCGAACTTCAGCGCAATGAGGAAGGTCTTGTTTTGTCCCTCACTTCCGACCTTGCGGATGAGCTCTTCGCCCGAGGAGCATCTGCAAGTCATCCTTATGCAGGCCCATTGTCGTAGCCCATCAGGCGATCACGCTGGCGTGCTTCGAGCAGCAGCTCGAGGCAATGTCCTTTGCTCTCGGTAAGCGCTGAGGTGTAGACGAGGGCTGACCTTATCCAGCCCCTCCGCTGATGGCCGTAGTACTGCTGAAAGAGCGGAAATAAAGTCGCACGAAGGCTTTCACGGCGCTCGTAAAGGAGCGGACTTACCTGCTCAAGCTGCAGATCCAGGACCTCTCAAGACGGCGTCATCGGCTCGTTGACTCTTCAGCAGTACATTGCGCTGCTCGAGGATGCGATGATACTGCGTGAGTGCTGCCAATAGACGCCATCCTGCTGGAGGTTGCTTGTCACACAGCGGCGGCGCTCTTCACTGCCTCCGAGGATGAGCTGGTAGTCCTGAGGTGAGACGATTACCAACGGAAAAGGCCCGATATGATCGCTGAGCTTGGGGTATTCCTCTTAGCTTGCGCTTTGAGTACTCTTGCGGGTGTCCAGGGCGGATCTGCAAGAGGAGCTGTCGTTCGTCACCGAAAGTCACTTCGGTAGACAGCATCCAGCACGGCGCTCCTGCCCATATTGGACGGCAAGGCTGTCGGTGATGGAGAGGTGGTTTCGTGAAGGAAAGGTAATGGAGGGCATCCAAGAGTTCGTTTTCCCCATCCCATTGAGGCCGATGAAGCAGTTGACCTTTGGGCGAAAACGAGCAAGAAGCCGAGGTAATGCTCTTGAAATGCAGAAGGTGCAGACGCTGAAGGATCACGAGCGAAAGAGATTAGCGTGAGTAGCTGCCCTCGCGAGCCATCTGCTCCTTGGTCGAAAGCATACCGCAGGCCGCCGAGATATCTTCACCGCGCGAGGTACGGATGGTCGTGGTATAGCCACGTGACTCCAGCTGACGCTTGAGTGCTCCATCTTCTCACGCGAGAGGGGACGCAGGGACGTTAGTATCTGATGGAAGGGGATGAGGTTGATGCGGCAGGGGATACCACGCAGCAGACGAGCTCAGCTCAGCGGCGTGCTCATCGCTGTCATTGACGCCATCGAAGACGATGTATCTCAGGAGACGCGACGCTGCCCCGTGAAGTCCGCCTCACGAATCATCTGCAGGGTACTCCAGTGGTAGCCCGCCCTCGGCTGGCATCAGCTCGAGACGGCCTTCGTGGAAGGGCTGTGCAGGCTAACAGCCAAGTGACAAGTCGTCCCACTGAGGAAGCGCTCAAGGCCACGGCGTACGCCCACGGTGGAGAGGGTGACGCGCTCGGCGACCAAACCTAAGCCCGCAGCGGAGGTGAAGACAGAGATCTCTTCATCACGTTCGTTGCATTGTCGAGCGGCCCACCCATCCCATACATAGACGACATTAGTGAGCTGGTCGGACTCTTCTGACGGGAGAGTACTTGGTTGATGATCTCCCTGAGGATAAGTTGCCCTTGAAGCCCTGCTTCCCAGTCATACAGAAAAGGCAGTCCATCTTACAGCCCACCCGCGAAGAGATGCAGAGGGTAGTCACGGTCCTTATCGGGATGAAGACCGCCTGACGAGACCACCAGTAGATACAGAGAAGAGGTACTGCGCGTGCCATCCTTAGAGAGCTGGCTCGATCACAGGGGCTGTGCGCCCTGACGGTGTAGCGCCCAGCGAGGAGTGCGCGTTAGCTTTTGAGAGGTTCGTCATCCTCGATGGAGGTGACGAGCTTATCATAGAGCCACTGAGCTATTTGCTTTGCCCGTGAATCGGGGTGTGCCCAGGCGGTGACGAGCTCAGTAAGCTCGTCAAGCGTGCGACCAAGGAGTATTTCTTTGCCTGCAGGCATCGTATGCGGATAAATCGGGGAAAGGGTGAGATAAGGCTGCCCGCAGAAGGTGTTCCTTGCGGGCAGCCTATATAGTAACTGCGTTCAGGGGCAAAGGGTTCTGACGCTTATGCCCCGAAGCGTGAAGAGCCGACTGCTAATAGAAGCGAGCGCGGTTGTCCTGGATCTTGAGCTTCTGGATGAAGCCCGTGAAGACACGGTAGCTGTACTGACGAGCCAGCCCGAGTTCCTGTTGCTTGACCTGAGCGGAGACGCAGCGGGATCATTAGGCGTAGCAGCTACGGGCTGGAGGACCATCACCCCAGCGTTGCTTGCTGCGAAGGGCTTTGGAGAGCTTGCCCATAGGAGTCGTCATTGCGATACCGTTGAAGGTAGCAGGCTCGCTGCCACGGACGAGGTAGTTAACGTCCACGAGGGTATCGACCTTCGTCTGCAGCTCGGTGGCATAGGCATCGAGAGAAGCGAGGTGCTTTCCTTCGAGGTTCTTGGCCAGCGTCTCAGCCTTCTTCTTGGCGAGAGATAAGCGACGATCTCATCCTTCACGGCCGACGAGGTGCTACTCTTCGGGAGTGTGCTTGATGACGGTAGGATGACGAGGTAGTCCGTACCACAGGTGTAGAGCTTCTGGCTTACTTCACCTTCCTTAGCTCCTATAGCCCAGCTGACGATCTGGCGCGAGCTGGGGATCTGCCCAAGAGCTGCGGTCTGCGTCGTGACAGGGGACGTTGCGAGCTACGCTGAAGCCTTTCCTCCGCCTTCTAGCCATCGCATCGAAGCCACCGCCAGCACCGAGGATACGGTTCATTGCAGCTACTTGTGCTGTACGTCTCAGGTGAGAAGGTTGCGGGATCGAGAGGAAAGCTACTTGATAAGCCCTCAACGGCTGGCTGAGCATTCTCTGCACGGACGAGGACGGAGATAGGAGCACGACCCAGGCGAACGACCGTACCAACAGGCACCTTGTAGAGCGTATCGAGGTTGAGTCCCGAGCCCTGTGCGAGCTGCATCAGCTTAGATTCAGAGAAGGTGCTGTCTACCGAGCCGTAGCGGTTGGGGAGCTGAATGAGACCACCGCCAGCGGCTGTAGCAGGGTCGATGCGCTTCTGCTCAGCTCGGCGAAGCTTGCACCCGACTGGAGCTGAGCCAGCAGGCTGTCGGTCTTACCCTTTGACGCTATCGCTCAGCACGATCATACGGACGGAGAGACCAGAGGTAACGCTCTTCTTGCCGATGACCTCGACGATATCATAGCGGTCACCGACGAGCTGAGGATCATTGATCGCACCTAGCTTCAGCGCTCTTGATGAAAGGCAACTTGGTCTGCACCGAGACCGAGTTCATCGAGTTCAGCACCGGTGAGGAAGGTCCTGAGAAGAACTTGCTCGAGGTACGAAGCCACGGAGCACAGACTCGACGTTGGAGGCATTGGCAGCACGAAGCTCAGCCACGGCCTTATCCTTGTCAGCAGCTGCGTTCTTATAGTCCGCCTGCGAAGGAGTTACTTGAGGCTGATGTAGCTCACTTCAGTCAGAGGGTACCGCATCTTGTAGTCGGGATGCTCATCGTAGTACTTTCTTCACCTCGCTATCGCTGGGCTTAGCTAGCGGCGTCAGCGATCTGAGCGGCGGAGGTACGGAGGGCGATGCACGACTTTCTTTTGCCGACGGAGAGCTACTGGTCTACATTGTTGATCTTGATGAGGTGCGAGCGAGCAAAGTCGAGAGCTTTCTGCCGCAGACGATGTGACTTGATCTGCTTCTGGAGCTGCTCAAACTGGCTCTTTCGCCTGCAGAGCGCTGACCACGCTGCCTCTGCAGGAGCGGCCTGAATCTGCTTATCGGAGAGCTGCTTGATGACCTCATTGATCTGCTTCTCATCCGTCGAGCCGAAGAACTGCGAAGCCAATGGCGAGGGAGCGATCCCCTTGCCTACGAGTAGGGCATAGAGCTCTTCGTCCGACACTCCAAGGCCGACCTTAGAGGCTCACTTCATTGAGGGCATACTCGGAGATATACTCTGAGCCAATTGGTTGTTCAGCTGCATACGCTGCTCGTCGGAGAGCTGCTGGCCCTGGGCTTGAGCCTGGTCTTCGAGCTCCCTTGAGACGGCTGCTATACTCTCTCTATCGAGACATCTTTGCCGTCGATGGAGAGGGCGGTACGCTCCTACCTGCTCCAGAAGGTGCGCCCACTGGTGAAGAGGTCACCGACGACGAAGCTCCGCCAGGGCGATACCGATGACCACGACCAGCAGTACTGAAATGACTTCGATCTTCTCTAATACTGCCATTGTTTGTTGTTACCTATGGATGAATAGTGTTTATATTTCAGTCTTTGAGAAGCAAAGATACAAACACTCCGACGAATACTCAAACGCTCTACCTGCGTAGGATTACAGAGAAGAGGGATGGGAGAACGGCTGTTCTCCCATCCTCTTCTATAGAATCGCCTACATAATATCGATAAACTTATCCTACGAGGGTGAGTCCATAGGTAGCGCAGGTGATACGAAAGGGCGACCATTCACTTTCCACTATTTGAAGATTAAGATTGGCGGGAGTAGACTCCTTTATCGTGCTACGTGGAGGAAAAGGGTAGTCTAAGCTTCTACTCATTGGTAGAAAAGAAGAAAAGATGACTCAAGAGAACTCGCTCGGATCTACAGTCCGAGCATCCTCTGAAAGCCATCTTTTCACACCACAAAGGTAGTAAAAAGTATTGCAAAAAGCCACCGTTCGCCTAAATAATTAATCTAATCAATGTATGGTGGGCGGTCGCTCAAGGCTTAGTCCCTGAGGTAGCTCCTCAAAGTCGACATAGTCGTCCGACGAAGAACGGGCGAACTTACGTGCCTCTATGTCATCCAGCTCCTGCTTCTGTCGCCCTGAGGTAGCTGGAATCAGCCGCCCTTCCTGCCTCAGAAGATGTGTCGGACGCATGGTAGCTACCGTTGCGGTAAGCCTGCTGACCTGCGGCCTGTTCATACGACGCTGCACGCGCTGCAGGAGCTTCACCACCAGCCAAGCCTGAAATGCGTGGCCAGAGAAATAGAGAAGGGCAAAAAGAAGGACTGCATATCAGGAAGCTCACTATCGAATGCGGATTTAATAATGCATACTATAAGACACAAGCCTTCAGCAAAAGAGCGTGCCAAAGCACACGTGCTACGCTTTGCTTGTCCGAAGCAGTAGCCATGAGGAGAGGATCAAGTAGGCGATGATCGTTACACTACACCCGATCCAGCCAAGGGCAATGACAGAGCCACAGCAATGATGATGAGGGCAAGTTGTGGCTCACTTCTCGCTCAGCGGAGCCTTCGATATTTAAAGGAGAACATCAGAGTTCTCCGACCATCAGCAGCGAGAGCAGGAGCGAGAGCGTCAGGTAAATGATCCTGCTGCCGAAGTACCCACAAGCTCCCCAAGCGAAGGAATAGCCGCGTGGCGCCGAGCCAAAAGAGCGCATCTGAAGGGACGGGCAGCCCACGGAATGAAGTCGTCTGACGCGTGTCGTTACTGAACTTCGCCAAGCGCAGTGCCGCAAAGCTGGGATGATGAAGACACCATAGGCGAGGTAATTCCAGCCTCCATCCCATCCAAGGCGTGGAAGACCAGCACTGCAGGAGGCCAGACCGAAGCTCACTACATCCGCCAGCGAGTCCAGATCCTTCCCACAGGCGAAGAGACAATAGGCGAGCCACCATCCCATCAAAGAAGTCAAAGATAGCGGCTAAGACGATGAGCCACATAGCCACCTCTCTGGGCGACCTGAGTGGAGCGTGCAAGACAATGGCCAGCGCTCCCCGGAGGAGGAGGTTGTCACGGTCAGCATATTAGGTATATGCTTCTGATGTTCATAGCTATTGAATAGGGGAAGCGTGAAGAGAATAAGACTTCGCCTGCTTAGCGTGGAGCGTAGCGATGTCCGTGATATTTCCCCCGCACCTTCTGACCAACCTTGACGTGCACTGCGTGCCTAAGGGGAGGTAGAGGTCGACACGCGAACCAAACTTACTGAGCCGAGAGTTTTGATTGATGTCTACGCGCTGTCCTACCTCTGGTAGGTGACGATACGGCGTCAATAGCTCCGGCAATCTGGCGAACGAGGACACGATCGCCCCCTCCGTACGGATGATGACGGCCGAGCGTTCGTTGTCCGTGCTGCTCTCGGCAGGTGAGCCGAGAGAAGCGGCCATCAGTGTGTGAGACGTGCTCGACGACGCCATTGCAGGGATCCAGTTGACGTGCATGTCAAAGACGCTCATAAAGACCGACACTTGCAGGCAGCGGCAGCCCAGCAGTTCCTGCTCCTCAGTCTCTCTCGACGACGACGACACGTCCATCGGCAGGGGCAGACGATCTCCAGCGGACTCATTGCTGTGCTTACGTGGTTCGTAGCGGAAGAAGTTGACTGACCAATAGGTAGAAGATGACAGAGGTGCAAGGAAGACGTAGCGATCGTTCCTGCAAAGAGCGCAATGAGGCGCATTCAGCCCGATGAGTGTGATGGCAAAGCCAATCAGAGGACCACGGCCCTTCTTTGTGTAGTAACATAGAGGTTTATTGTATGATACTTTTGATTACAATGATAATATATGGCAAATATAGTCAAAAAGCGATGCTTTTGAGTGATGAATGCCCCTGTTTGCTAGCAGCTCCGCTCCCGAAGGGGAAGCTGCTCTGTGAGTAGATTGCTTCATTTTGCCTCGCATCAAACAGCTCTTATCGCGCGCGTACAACAATATATAGGGTAAAGGATTCTTGCAGCTCATAAGCAGGGGAGAGAGTCTTTGTGGCGAGAGCTCTTACTTGACTCTCTGTGTCCGGCTATGATGGAAGAGAGAAATGATGAGGCTATGGCAAAGAGGAATTTGCCATAGCCTCAAGGGATCAAGTATTTCTACTCACACGATCGATCTAATGCATACGGGGAGGTTCTTGATGAGGCAATAGAAGATGGGGATAGCAATCTAAGTCACAGATCCCGATGAGTATGATGAATCGTTCGTCTGGATCTACAAGGAGGATGAATACGAGGAATACTAATGAGCCCAGTAGGCGGATCGATAGGAGTCCTAAGAGTATTTGCCCGACAAGGCGCTTCATTAACCAGAGTCCTCGGGTGAGATATCCTCCTGCGGTGGCTATGGCTAAGAGATAATCCCCCGCGACCGAGATCCAGAGCTCCATCTATAATTCCCTCAGTTCCATAGGCTATCCCCATTATGAGTACCCACAAAGAGGCGACTCCGCCGAGCAGGACGAGTAGCTTGATGCCCAGAGTTCCGCTTTTTGCTGTGCCAGCTGGGAGGTATTGTATCCCTTGATACCTGTATGTATCCATCTGAAGAGTGCGTAGAATACGGAACAGAAGGGTGATGACGAGGAAGATGCCTAAGGCTAAGAATTTCATTTCATGACTATTCATAGGGAGAGAAAGTTAATTAAATTCCACTTCGTTTCGAGCACACTGTAGTCTGATCGTGAGTAGCGTACATCAGTGAGTTGATTATCATCATCGACACGCATGTGATATAGCCTTCACTTGGATCTTCACACCGCCCTCATCCCATCCGATCAATGCCCCGATCAGATAGGACGCGGAAGACACCTTCACACCTCATACCCCCTCATATTGACTCATCTTGTGGGGGCACCATACCGACGGTCTCGACATCGCTGTACCTTAAACGCCTCGAAAGTCATTCAGGCAGATAGCCTGAGGCATCATCGGAAAGTTCCTGCTCGAAGTGCCTGATTTTCTCTTGGAGGATCTGATCAACCAGCTTGCTTTGATAGACCGCAGTCATAGTCTCCCAGATTTGAGCAATGTTTGAGCTCTGGTTACTGTAGAGATAGGCATTGTCTCGCACTTCGCTGTTGAAGTTCTCGATACTACTGTAGTCGCGCTCGAAGAAGTCCTTCATCTTCCAGGATGATGCTTTGTCATCATTCAACTCTGCAGCCAGCCTTTTAGCTCTGGGTGAGGCTCTTGAAGCTGGATAGCCTCGCTGGAGGATAAGAGATCGATGGCGCTTTTGGTATTCGTCGGCAGCATCCGGATTGCGATACTGGATGGTCGCTTCATACTTCTCTTTGGGCTTTTGGGCTCACGGCCTCCAGCTGTGCCGTGAGGGCACGGCGCTGTAGCGTGAGATACTCTTTGTGCTTGGAGTCGGGATAGTCGGAGGAATTGCTCGAGCTTTTGGATACTCAGAGCGTATCTCCTCAGGGGGTGGCTGTGCTGGAGCTATTCGTGATGTATGAGATCTCCTCGTCTAAGACTTTGAAGCGCTTGCCTTCGTCACTGCAGGCTGATAGCCGAGAGCTAAGAGTGAGAAAAAGGTACAGGTAGAGTGTCTTTTCATACGTGTAGCGTTATAGATGATCAGATTGTGTCGTGGAGGCTTGGGCATGCTTTCGGATGAACCGCAGTCCAAGTCTCCATAGGAATATGACGAGTGCTAAGTCTGCGAGGATGCACATAGCTCCCAGTGCGTAGACTTCCATCGAATAGACTTGCACTCTGGAAGAGTAGGTAGTTATAGCTCCCATGGAATGCGATGGGGAGGAGTAATGCCAGGGCAAGATGCTGTACTGCGCTTCCCACGTGTAGGCGCAAAGCGAGCTTGCGCATAAAAGTATCCCATGACTACGCCAAGAGCCCATGCCTCTGGGCACAGAGAGAGTGCTCGAGCAGGAGGTTGAGAAGCCTGCTGAAGTACATACAAGATGTTCTCTCACTGTGGCGAAGCCAAGCCCGACAAAGACCGCATAGACAATCCCATCAATGGGCCTCATCCAGCTCGAGGCTATGCCATGTCAGCGTGCCAAGAAGAGAAGTTTCCAGCCTTCTTCGCTTAGTGCGGCGATGATGAAGGCATTATAGAGTAGTACTGATAGTTCTCCTCTGGGGATCTGGAGAGGAGGATCTCTGTCCCCAAGATGGGGAGGACCAGTATCATCCTGATCAGATAGCTCTTGAGTAAGAGTCGCCGTGGCTCCTTGTGGAGGTCTTTCCTGATAGATGAAGATCAGGAAAAAGAAGGGCTGGTAGGATGGCTGATAGAATGAGTAGGAGGAGGTCATCAAATGGACTGCAGTTACGGGGAAATTATATGCCCATAGAGTCGCATACTTCTTTGGCACGCTGGATATATCTTTGGGCCTTATCAATGTCCTTTGTGCAAAATAGCTTTTGGCTAAGTTGTATAGAATCTGTGCCAAACCAGGCCCATACGCCTTAGTTCTCTTTGGCTAATAGTTCTTGTATCTCAAGTGTACGCAGGTAATATGTGTTCGCCTTCTCATATTCCTTTAGGTCGTTGCAGTTATTCCCTAAGTTGTTTAGTATGTTCGCCAGATCGGGTCTAAACGCCTTTCGGGTTCTCTTGGGCTAATAGCTCCCGAGTATCTCGCGCACGCAGGAGGTATGTGTTCGCCTTTTGATATTCCTTTAGGTCATGCAGTTAGCCCCTAAGTTGTTTAGAATGGTAGCCAGGTCCGGTCTAAAAGCCTTAGGATTCTCTTTGGCTAATAGCCTCTTTATCTCAAGCACTCGCAGGGAAGTACGTGTTTGCCTTTTCATATTCCTTTAGACCGATGTGGTTCACGCCTAAGTTGTTTAGAGCTTGAGTCAGGTCAGGTCTAAAACGCCTGTGGGTTCTCTTTTGGCCAATAGCTCTCGTATTTCAAGTGCACGCAGGTAGTATGAGTTCGCCTTCTCATATTCCTTTTAGGTCGTTGCAGTACCCCCTAAGTTGTTTAGAAATGTGGCAGCCAGGTCGATTCTAAATGCCTTCGATTCTTTTGGCTAATAGCTCTCTTATCTCAAGCGCGCAGGTAGTATGCGTTTGCCTTTTTCATATTCCTTTAGTCCGTTGTAGTTAGTACCCTAGTTGTTTAGTACGTCCGCTGAGATCGGGTCTAAACGCCTTAGGGTTCTTTATGATAGCTCTCGTATTTCAGCGCCCGCAGGTAGTATGTGTTCGCCTTTTTCATATTCTTTTTAGGTCGTTGCTAGTTGCTCCCAAGTTGTTTAGTGTGTAAGCTTGTAGGTCTGGTCTAAAGCCTTAGGATTCTCCATTGGCTACATAGCTCTCTTATCTCAAGTGCACGCAGGAGGTATGTGTTCGCCTTTTTATATTCCTTTAGTCGTTGTAGTTAGCTCCCTAAGTTGTTTAGTATCGGTGCAGGCCTGGTCTAAACGCCTCGGATTCTCTTTGGCTAATAGCTCTCGTATCTCAAGCACCCGCAGGTAATATGTATTCGCCTTCTCATATTCCTTTAGGTCGTTGTAGTTAGCCCCTAAGTTGCTTAGTGTCGTAGCCAGGTCGGTTCTAAAAGTCTTCAGATCTCTTTGGCTATAGCTCTTGTATCTCAGGGCACGTAGGTAGTATGTGCTCGCCTTTTTCATATTCATGTAGGTTGTTGCAGCAGCCCCTCAGCCATTTAGTATGTCTGCCAGGTCAGGTCTAAAAATCCTTCGGATTCTCTCTAGCTAATAGCTCTTGTATCTCAAGCGCCCGCAGAAGTATGTGTCGCCTTTTGATATTCCGTTAGGACGTTGTAGTTAATGCTAAGTTGTTTAGTGTAGCAGCCAGATCCGGTATAAAATCCTTTGATTCTCCTTAGCTAATAGCTCTTGCACGTCAAGCGCCCTGCAGTGATAATGTGGTAGATCTTTTCGCATTCCTTTAGGTTGTTGTAGTTTATGCCTAAGTTGGTTAGTGCCTTAGCGAGGTCCGGTCTGATAAAGCCGTTGGATTCTCCTTGGCTAATAGCTCTAGTATGTCAAGCGTACGCAGGAGGTATGCATCTGCCTTTGATATTCCGTTAGGCGTTGTAGTTAAAACCTAAGCTGTTTAGTATGTTCGCCAGGCCATATCTAAAATGCCTTCGGATTCTCTTTGGCCATTAGCTCTTGTACTGTCAAGCGCACGCAGGAGGTATGTGTTCTGCCTTTTCATATCTCGTGTATCGTAGATAGATAGGATGCATATGTGCGTATAGCTCTGCTATTCGGTGCTACAGTGAGGGCTTGCTCCTGTAGTACTGCGAGGCTTGGGCGTAGCTGGTAGAGCTCTCTGCAGGCCTTGGGCCACAGTGTGAGCTCTCGAGCAGCTGCTCCTTTGGCCTGCTCTGCATTGGCTCGCTGACGCTCAGCTTGCTCCTGAAGACTTTGAGCCAGATCTCTCTCTCTTGGGCTTCTTGGAGCTGCTTTGGATGAGCTTACTTTCCTGCTCAAAGTCAATGTGTCGCTTGAGGTAGCTGGCGACGCTGTCCAGCTCCCCTGCTCAAAGAATCATGGCACGGCTGTAGATGCTATCCGCATCATCCAGGTTGATGAGAACCATCTCTTTTGCATACTCACGGATTCGCTTGAGTGCTTGAGCTTATCTTCGGCGAGCAGCTTGGGGCTATCGATACTTCGCTGGTACTGTTCATTCGTGTGAGTCATTAGCTCGCCTCTAAAGGCGCTGATGCGCTTATTCAACTCAGCCATCTTCCGCTCACGGATCTCATTCTGCTTCTTCACGGTCACGGCGATGAGCCTCCTCTCGCTCCCCAGTACCTTCTTATCTGCACGCATATAGCGACTGAAATAATCGGCCCCACGGTGACATCGCGTATCAAGCGGTCATCTACGATGATATAATCCCGGTATTTTCCCGTAGGCTTCACCTCGATGGTTGTCTGGACGCCTCGCTGGAGCCCAATGATCTGGATGTAGATTCCCGTGGCTGTCTGTTGCCGTAGGCTTGCCTTCGGATGGGTTGATGCTGACCTCTGGGACGTACTCGGTCTTTCCGTGTTGACACGGCTGTTCTGCACGGTGACGACTCCTTGAGGGGATCTGCTGTGCCGAGGAGGTGAGGGAAAGAAGAGTATAAAGGAGTAGACGCTGTGTCACAGTTTTTCGCTTATGTGTTGTTGAATAATTATCAGGGCGATAGGAAGAGACGGATCGCTTGCTCTCCGATCATAGTGTAGGTAGCTCGATAGCTTTGGTATCCCGCTTTGGTAACTTCTTTCCTTCGTTACTACAAGCTGATAGTCCGAGAGTTAAGAGGAGGAAAAGAGGCATGGGTAGAGGTGTCTTTTCATTTCATGTAGGATGGCTGATAGAATGAGTAGGAGGAGGTCATAATGGACTGTGTTTAGAGGAATTACTTGCTTATAGATTCCGCGTACTTCATGGGGCATCGCTTTGGAATACCTTTTCGGCCTTCTCACTAATCCTTTAGGGTGTTGTAGTTATTACTCAAACTATATAGTCTGACCGCTAGGATAGGTCTAAATGTCTTCGGATTCTCTTTGGCTAATAGCTCTATCTCAATCGTCCGCAGGTAGTATGTGTTCGCCTTCATAATCCCTTTAGGGCGTTGTAGTTATTACCCGAAACATATAGTATGACCGCTAGGATAGGTCTAAATGCTCGATTCTCTTAGGCTAATAGCTCTCCTATCTCAATCGCCCGCAGGTAGTATGTGTTCGACTTTTTATATTCCTTTAGGGCGTTGCTTGTTAACGCCCTAAGAAGCTTAGTATGTTCACCAGGTCTGATCTAAATACCTTAGGTTCTCTTTTGGCTAATAGCTCTTGTATCTCAAGCGCCCGCAGGAGGTAGGCGTTCGCCTTTTCATATTCCCTTTAGGTCGTTGCAGTTAATGCCTAGTAGCACGTCTGCCAGGTCTGGTCTAAATACCTTAGGTTCTCTTTGACTAATCAGCTCTCGTATCTCAAGCGCCTTTCAGGAGGTAGGCTACTGCCTTTTCATATTCCTTTAGGTCTTGCAGTTATGCCCTCAAGTTGTTTAGTATGCCTGAGATCAGGTCTAAACGCCTTAGGTCTCCTATCAATAGCTCTTGTATTTTAAGCGCCCTCAGGACATGTGTTCGCCTTTTCACATTCCGTTAGGTAGTTGTGAAGTTATACCCTAAGTTGTTTTAGTGTACTGCCAGGTCGTTCTAAGCCTTCGGACTCTTTGGCTAATAGCCTCGTATCTCAAGTGCCCACGGGTAGTATAGCTAGTCATATTCCTTCAGGTCATTGGAAGTTAGCACCCGTTGTTTAGTATGGTGGTGCAGGACAGGTCTAAACGCCTTAGGATCCTCTTTCGCTAATAGCTTTTGTATCTCAAGCGCCCGCAAGAGGTATGTGTTCGCCTTGATATTCCGTTAGGCGATGTAGTTACGCCCCTAAATTGTTTAGTGTGGTGGCCAGGTCAGGTCTAAAACGCCTTAGGATCCTCTTTGGCTAATAGCTCTCCTATCTCAAGCGCCCGTAGGAGACGTTCGCCTTTTGATATTCCGTTAGGTCGTCAGTTAGCGCCTAAGTTGTTTAGTATGGTAGCCGATCCGGTCTAAACGCTCTTGATTCTCTTTCGGCTAATAGCTCTTGTATCTCAAGCGCCTGCATGTAGTATGTGTTCGCCTTTTGATATTCCCGTTAGGTCGTTAGTAGTTAAAAGACCTAAGCTGCTTTAGTATGTTCGCCAGGCCATATCTAAATGCCTTTCGGATTCTCTTTGGCCTAATAGCTCTTGTATCTCTGCCACGCGCAGGTAGTATAGTGTTCGACTTTTTCGTATTCGTGTATCGTAGATAGATAGGAGGCATATGTGTATAATAACCGGGGTTATTCTGGTGCTACAGTGAGGGCCTGCTCAGTACTGCGAGGCTTGGGCATACTGGTAGAGTTCGCAGCAGGCCTTGGCCGCGAGTGTGAGCTTTGGCAACTGCTCCTTGGCCTGCTCCGCATTGCCAGCTGACGCTCAGCTGCTCCTGAAGACTCTGGACAGCCTCTCTCTCTTGGGCTTCTTAGCTGCTTGGATGCACTTGCTCTCCTGCTCAAAGTCAATGTGTCGCTTGAGGTAGCTGCTACGCCGTCCAGCCCCTGCTCGAAGAATCGGTAGGCACGCTGTGATGCCATCCGCCTCCATCCAGATTGATGAGAACCCTTACTCTGCATACCACGGATTCGCTTGAGTGCGTTGAGCTTGTCTTCGGCGAGTAGCTTGAGGCTATCGATACTTCGCTGGTACCGTTCGTTCGTGTAGTCATTAGCCGCCTCTAAGGGCACTGATGCGCTTATTCAGCTCAGCTATCTTCCGCTCACGGATTTCATTCTGCTTCTTCACGGTCACGGCGATGAGCCTCTTCTCTCGCTCCTCCAGTACTTTCTTATCCTGCACACATGATGGCGACTGGGGTCAATCGACCCACAGTGACATCGCGTATCAAGCGATCATCTGCGATGATATAATCTCGGCTATTTTCCCGTAGGCTTCACCTCAATGGTGGTCTGGACGCCCTCGCTGGAGCCCAATGATCTGGAGGATGAATCTCTCGTGGCTATCTGTTGCCGTAGGCTTCGCCTTCGGATGGTTGATGCTGACCTCTGGGACGTACTCGGTCTTTCCCGTGTTGACACGGCTGTTCTGCACGGTGACGACTCCCTTGAGGGGATCTGCATGCCGTGAGGAGGTGGGGAAGCAGGAGGAGGAAAGGAGTAGACGCTGTGGCACAGGCCTTTGTTGCTTATGTGTCAAGTCGAATAATTATCGGGGCGATAGGGAAGAGACGGATCAGCTTGCTCTCCGATCATAGTATAGGTAGCTCGATAGCTTTGATATCCCGCTTGGGTAACTTCTATTTCTTGCTCTTCAGCTTGCCTTGCCGTAGGAATAGAAGAGTGAACTCGCCCCGTCTGTTGGTCTGTGTCTCTACCTGCATGCGTACACGACTGCGTGAGGATGGCCCTTGGGTTACTTCATCCTTGATAATTCCCGTAGCTCGAGTCAATCCTCACCAGCCCAACAGCGATATAGAGGGTCTCTCCTCCGATGTAACTGCACGATGCTATCTCGACAGAAGTAAGGTAATCTCAGTATCCCCTATCTGTATACGCTGGCTCTCCAGAGGAGCTAAGGGGTAGATCGGCTATGAGGACTTGCCCCTGGCTATCTATCTCCCCCGATAGGTTTTCCCTCCTGTGGAGAGTGATACTCCCAGATCCTCGTAATGGGATATGGGTCTTGCCACGCCAGCCATGTATCTGATCGTTTGTGAAGGGGGCACGAAGAATCGCTATCGTCATAGCTCCCTACAGCTATCAAGCACGAAGGATCACTGTGCCCATGAGGTATTGGGCCTCGCTTGATTCGCTTGGTCTGCTCCTGGCTGGAGTAGCTGAGCTCTTTGGACCGTGTGGTGAGTCTCGGTCGTGATCTGGATCAAGCGATTCGCTAACTCCTCGAGTTTCCAGCGACAGCCCTAAGGATTCATTCAGATGGAGCTCGAACTGCTTCGGATCGGATAGCAGATCTCCCAGCCTACGTAGCTCCTTCCATCTGCTCGGGGTCGAGCCCCTGGCCCAACTTCGGATCCTTGAGATCCTCTCTTATCTCGTTGCTCAGCCTGTAGCCCCTGGAGAAGATCACGCAGCTCATCCGACATCATCTCTGGTAGGCTACCCACGCCTCGTGGTTAGCCGGTGACTGCAGCCCTTCACCAGCACAGCTGGATCTGCGTCGGTAGTGCTGGGCGATGAACGAGCGTAGCTTAGGCGGCAGGTCACAGCCCTCTAACTCGCGAAGAAGGTAGCTCGTGATCGAGGAGTCTGCATAGCCTGAATGTATGAAGTTATTGATGAAGGTCATCGATAGAGGCTGATCTGATGATGTCTCGGCCTTTGAGTGAAGTGCTTGCTTTCAGCTTCTTGAGGCTCGTTTAGCCTCTCGTTTTTTCCTGAGAAGTGAGGCCACTTTCCTCGTATAAGATGTATGTGTTGCTGAGGGCATCATCAATCGAGGAGACGAAGAGTCTCTTGATGCTAGTGATTCAGGTCATTGGGGTGCGTCTGAGAAGAGCCAGTTCTTAGCTTTCCCTTGCAGTAGCCCCTGAAGCATGGTCTGGAGAAGAGATTGCCACTTACACCAGTGACGATGCTAAGTAGGGCTTCGGTTGATAATCCTTGCGACAAGCAGACTAAGGATAGTGAGACAAAGCCCTCACAGGATGCTCCCAGTGGTCGCTAATTGGTTCATGATGTTGGCTGATCTTCTGTGGTAGTTTGTATGATGACTCCTCTATTCTATCGTGGCTGATCGTAGAGTGTGATTGGATGATGTCTTGAGTTAGGGCCAAGAGAACTATACATACAAAATATATGTATATATATCGAAGTGCAATTTTGGGGGTACTTATGGCGACCTATAGGAGACCATTAGAGCATACAGCACTCGCGTCGTTGTTGGCGACCTTTGGGCGTGTCATTTATACAAGTAAATGCCCTTCGCCTTCAGTCTTAACGCCTTACCGAAGTGCAGTCTGCTGAATGGCGTATATTTGTACCAATACATATTCACCCCTTTGAACTAACCCGTATTATGAAGCGATCTTTACCCTTTGCTCTTGGCCTCTTCGCTGTCGTCAGCGTGCAGGCGCAGAGCCTGCTGGTGGGGACGTACAACGTCCGCTATCAGAATGAAGCCGATACCCAGCACGGCAATGGCTGGGGACAACGCTGCCCCGTCATCTGCGAACTACTCGCCTACGAAAGCCCCGATATCTTCGGGACGCAGGAGGCAAAAGTCGGGCAGATCCACGACCTCTTGAAGGGACTCCCCGAATATGACTACATCGGCATCGGCCGTGATGATGGGCGATGAAGAAGGAGTACCCGCTATCTTCTACCACAAAGCCCGGCTGAAGAAGGTGCGCTCGGGCAACTTCTGGCTCAGCGAAACTCCTGACCGCCCTGCCCTCGGCTGGGATGCTGCCTGCATCCGCATCTGCACGTGGGGCGAGTTTTGAAGATCGAAAGACGCACCGCCGACTCTATTTCTTCAACCTCCATCTCGACCATGTGGGGCGCAAGGCGCGTACCGAATCGGCACGCCTCGTCCTCAGTCGCATTCGTAGTCTGTGCTCGAAGGAGCAGCCGTCATCCTCACGGGGACTTCAACGTTGACCAAAATGACGAGATCTATACGCTCCTCACTTCGTCCTCGCTCCTTCGTGATTCGTATGCCATCGCTGAGCGCAGGCTGGCACCCAATGGGACATTCAACGCCTTCGACACGGGCTCAAGACCCCGAGCCGTATTGATCATATCTTCGTCTCGCCTGCCTTCCGTGTCACGCGCTATGCCGTGCGTACCGATAGCTACTGGACAGAGCGCGAGGATGCCACGGAGCAGGGAGTAATCAAGCTCCAGCCGAAGTGCGCCTCAAAGAAGCACGTGCGCCGTGCGCCCTCGACCACTATCTCTGTATTTGCTCGCCTGAGCTATACGAAGTAGCCCACGCAAGGATTATCCTCCCTGTGCTGCACATCAAAGAAGCAGCCCCACCTTCCTGATGGAAGATGGGGCTGCTTGTTTATCATCAGTCTACCTGCAGGCTATGCGGCTTGTCTCTCAGAGAGCTTTTCCTCGAGGGCCGCCAGTGCGTCGAGGTCACTCGAGGGTAGCCTTTCCGTAGCAGCGTTGGTAGCAGCAACGGCAGCAGCGGGCATCCTGGTTGCGAGCCTGACGCTCAGCACGCTCAGCACGTTCGCTTGCGACGAGCTTCAGCCTTAGCTTCGTCTTCGAAGGTGCGGCTGTGCGAGACGATGATGCGGCGAGAATCCTTGTTGAACTCGATGACCTTGAAGGAAGCGTTTCACCTCAGCAGCCTGCGTACCGTCAGCCTTGACGAGGTGCTTAGGCGTAGCGAATGCTTCGATACCTTCGGGAGGGCAACGACAGCACCCCTTCTCAACAAATTCGCGGATCGTACCTTCGTGGATCGTACCTACACGGGTAGTCAGCTTCGAAGGCGTTCCATGGGTTCTCTTCGAGCTGCTTGTGCACCGAGCGAGAGACGACGGTTTTCCTTGTCGATCTCGAGGACGACGATTTCCAGAGGAGCACCTACTTCAGTGAACTCATTAGGGGTGCTTGATCTTCTTCGTCCAAGAGAGGTCGGAGATGTGACAAGACCATCGATACCTTCTTCGATTTCTACGAAGACACCGAAGTTCGTGAAGTTGCGACACCCTAGCCGTGTGGCGAGAGCCGATGGGGAAGCGCTTGTCGATGTTTTCCCATGGATCTTCCTTGAGCTGCTTGAGACCGAGGCTCATCTTGCGCTCTTCGCGGTCGAGCAGAGGATGACAGCTTGACTTCGTCGCCTCACCTTCAGAGTTCCTGAGCTGAGCGGACGTGCTGTGTCCAAGACATTTCAGAGATGTGGACGAGACTTCTACGCCAGGAGCCACTTCGATGAATGCACCGTAGTCAGCGAGGACGACGACCTTACCTCTGATCTTGTCACCCGACCTTTGGAGGTTAGCGTCGAGGCTATCCCGAGGATGTGGCTGGAGCTGCTTGATACCAAGAGCGATGCGCTTCTTAGCCTCGTCGAACTCGAGGATAACGACATTGAGCTTTCTGGTCGAGGCTGATCCACTTCGCTGGGGTGCGAGACACGACCCCAAGAGAGGTCGGTGATGTGTACGAGACCATCGATACCACTGAGGTCGATGAAGGCACCCGTAGGAGGTGATGTTCTTGACGACCCCTTCGAGGATCTGACCCTTCTCGAGCTTGTTGATGATCTCAGCCTCTGCAGCTTCGAGTTCAGCTCTCGATGAGGATCTATGCGATACGACGACGTTCTTGAAGTCCTGGTTGATCTTGGACGATCTTGAACTCCATCGTCTTGTCTACATAAGCATCGTAGTCGCGGATAGGACGGACGTCGATCTGTGAACCAGGGAGGAAGGCTTCGATACCGAAGATATCGACGATCATACTGCCCCTTTGTACGGCTACTTGACGAGCCACGTACCACTTCGTCCTTCTCGAGGGCTTCCGTTGATGCGATCCCAGCGAGCGAGCGACACGAGCCTGACGGTGAGAGGACGAGCTGTCCCTTCTTGTCTTCTTGTGATTCGATGAATACTTTCGACCTTGTCGCCTACCCTGGAGCTCAGGGTTGTAGCGGAACTCAGCCGAGTTGATCGCACCTTCGCTCTTGAAGCCGATGTTGACGAGTACTCACGCTTACCAATCTTGAGTAACCGTACCTGATGACGATCTTCCTGATCCTTAACGTTGCTCAGGGTGCTATCATACGCGGCTTCCCTGCCCTGACGAGAAGCCAGAGCACGCTACTTCTCCCTGCTCAAACTCATCCCAGTTGAAGTCCTGGATGGGCTTGATCTCTTTCAAATTTTCCATTTGTTAAACTTACTATGAATTACACACGAGTGCTTCTGCTGGCGCATAGCACATGACTCAGACCCAGCCATGGGACAAGCGATGCCTGCCTCTGCAAAAAGTCGACGCAAATGTACGAAAAAGCACGTATCTATCCTGAATGGGAAGTCTGTTCTTATTGCAGGCGTGATGACGATACTGTATATAGAGAGCGGTATTCATCAACAACGTGCTGCCCTTTATTGAGACGGAGTTTCATGGAGATTTGGAGTAGTGTCTGTGCTGTAGTTCGTTGTAAGGAAAACTATTGTCAAGGAAGAAATGCACCTTAGAATAGGGGAGCGAGAAGAGATTGTAAGTACCAATGAGAGCACGAGATTACGCTCCTTGAGCAATGAATAATTGAGTTCCATGCTTCCTGCGAATTGGATAGAGGAAGACGACAATGTATTCTGCTGGGAAGTAACTCACCTTGCAGGTAGCAAGAAGCGATTGTTAGGGGGTGTATTCTAAGGAAGCAACTATAAGAGTGTGTCCACAGCGAGGCGTACGACCGAGGGGTGCTTGATATTGTGACGTGAAATCAGACAGATGGCTGTAATCCACGTTAGCTCGCAGCTGTCCAGTTAGCTTCTTGCATGGCAAAAGGCAATACAAACATTAGCAGCAAAGAAACTGCGCTTTGCTATATTATCCATCGATTCAACCAGCTGCTGCCCTCTGACCGATAGCTGCTTCCTACGAAATGGTGAACTTGGCCATAGCTGAGGTTGAGCTGCGCATATTGAAAGAGCGTATTCCGCGCTACTAGTGCATAAATTTGTGAGGGCTGAATCTCGGGAGCCCTTCAAAAAGAGAGAAAATCGTTCATCTACACGAACCTGGTAGCATCCAGCTGTACTTCGGACGGCTAATGCGTGAGGTGAGCCCTAACACTCAGCTTATAGTTCGGGCGGTCGTACAGAGTAGCACTGCAGGGAGAGATTAGTGTGGAGCGATGAGTTAGCGTTGGAGTATGGCTATACGCATACTGATAGCAGTGTGTTAGGCGAAGCCCCACGTAGCTAGAGGCTGAATTATAGCGATATCGGGCTTGGAGGTAGCAAGCAGGCAGAAGTTCTGCCCCGTAAAGGAAGGCACAGCGGTAGGTTGCGGCTGCTGATTAGCATATGCGACCTTATTCCACACACTATTATGGTCTACTGCAGTCCATAGGTAAACAGCCATTGCTCACCAACGTAAGAAGAAATGTCGGCATTGAGCGTATGCATCCATCCCTCCATGTTCGACTGCACATCTTCGTAGAGCCGTTCTTGCTCATTGTAGTAGAATCTAGTATTAGTGTGTTCGCTCCCATAGGAAAAAGCATAGGCAATAGTACCATGAAAAGCGCGCTGTGCAGCAGGTATCTGATAAGCCAACGACAAATTATACAAATCACTGCGTCCACTGCTCACCTCTCTCCCATAACGTGAATTAGAATGCCATTGTGCTTCAGGCTGCCCCCAGTCGTTATATACAAAAAGTAGTGAAGAGCTTACGCTGCTGGTTAAGTTCGTAGCTCAATGCGCCTTGGTAAGTCAGTACATGCGAACGCCCATCCGCCCTTCGTTCATTACTTAACAAAACGCACACCATGCAATAAGAGACTGTCAGACTGTCTCAAAACGAATCCTATTGTTAGCATAGGATAGGGTGTGAGTAAGTCAATATTCGGTTCAGCTTTGTCATGTAGAAAACGTTACCTCCTGCATTGCGTACACCTCAGGCAGGAAGGAACTAAAACATAAGGCTGAAAAGAATAACCCAAGGCATGTTCGCTCGCATATTGATGAATCACACCATCAGTAGTAGCAGAATACGTTCCTGTGTTGAGGCCTACAAGCTCAATTGTAGACAATGCTTCTGCAGGCAGGTTCGATAGGAATGCTTGCATAGAACTTGCAGAAATGTTCTGCCGCACACCATTTATATAGATTGCAGCAGGTTTACCATTCAGCAAATAGCCATCGTTCTTCTTTGTTACGCCAGGGAGACGCTGTAGCAGTTGGCTGGTCTGTAAATCTTTGGCATGCGTCATTTGTGCAACATTAATGACAGCATTCCCATCTTTTCTATACAGCCATTTTGCTTGAACAACCACTTCTGGCAACGACTTGCTTTCTTCTGTCAATGTATCTGTGCTGGTCGAGTCAATAACCAGAGAGTCTGACACTACTGCAAAGTCTTTATGGCATAAATCGTCATAGCCAAACAAGCCAATGTCCAGCTTGAAGCTATTCCCTTGTAACGCCGAGGCTTTTGTTAAGAGAAACGGAAGTAGCCCTATGATGAAAAATATCCTTCTCATACAAGATGACTTTTATCTCCTGCTAACATACAAAGAATATGTGACAGGACAAAGAATTTCGCCTTAAAAACAGGCTTCCGCATCAAAATCCAGTACTTGCTTATAGTGAGAGGAAAAGTGTGCTCTTTTGATACTTGGGTTCGTCATCTTCCGATGTGCCTGCTCTGCTTGAGTGCAAGACCGCCTCTTCTCCATCTTGGTGGGGTAGCGACGACCACTATTGGTGAGAGGGACGACCAGTAGTCGTCGGCGAGTGGAGCACTATTGGTCGACTACCCCTCATGCACTACTACTTTGCTCGCCCAGCAGTAGTGGTCGCAGACACCTTGTCGCTAAGGAGGGAGCTGTGCTGAGGTTCTCCTCGCATCTCTTTGTTTTAGGGCATTCCTACAGGGGAGTTTTGCTACCTTTGCATCGGGCGTGCCTTGCCCACACACATATTAATATAGAAGAGATAGGGTAATCGTAGATGAATTTAGTTATAGTAGAGTCTCCCAAGAAGGCGGAGCTCATCTCTGGCTTTCTCAAAAAGCACCAACTGAACGACTATAAGGTCATGGCCAGCGCCGGTCACGTGCGCGACCTCAAGCAGCATTCCTTCAGTGTGGATGTCGAGGATCAGTTCCGCCCGAGTACGTCATCACCGAGGACAGAAAAGAGCCTCGTGCGCGAACTCAAGGCCGCAGCTAAGAAGGCCAACCTCGTCTACCTCGCTTCCGATGAAGACCGCGAAGGAGAAGCCATCGCTTGGCACCTGAGCGAAGCCCTCGAGCTCAAGCCCTGAGAAGACCCGCCGTATCGTCTTCCACGAAATCACTGCCGAAGCCTTCCTTCATGCCCTCGAGCATCCGCGGGAGGTCAATATGAATCTTGTCGACGCACAGCAGGCACGCCGTGTCCTCGACCGAATTGTAGGGCTTCGAGCTCTCCCTGTACTCTGGAAGCGCATCCGCCCTCGCTCTCAGCTGGGCGCGTGCAGAGCGTCGCCGTTCGCCCTCATCGTCGACCGCGAGCGTGAGATTATCTCCTTCGTACCCCAATCTTCTTACCGCCTCCAAGCCGCCTTCCTCCTTCCCTCGGGTGAACGTCTCGTGACCGAACTCAACCACCGCTTCGCTACCGAAGCAGAGGCGGAGGCACTGATGATGCGCTGTGCTTCGACCGCCTTCTCTATCGGTGCGATTACGCGCCGTGCTGCTCGCCGCTCGCCAGCAGCCCCTTCACCACCTCGACCCTCCAGCAGGAAGCTGCACACAAGCTCGGCTACTCCGTCTCGCAGACGATGCGTCTGGCGCAGTCCCTCTATGAGTCGGGGACATATCACCTATATGCGTACCGACTCGGTCAACCTCTCCACGCAAGCCCTCAGCGCAATAGCCCGACAGATAGAGAAGCACCCAGGGAAGGAATACCACCAGCCTCGCCGCTTCCAGACCAAGAGCAAGGTGCACAAGAGGCGCACGAAGCTATTCGTCCCCACCTATGTCGACCGCGAGCATATCGACGGCACACTGCAGGAGCAGCGACTCTATGACCTGATCCGCAAGCGCACCCTCGCCTCGCAGATGGCAGATGCAGAGATCGAGCGCACCACCGTCTCCATCCCTGTCGCTGGTACAGACTACGCCTTCACCGCCCAAGGAGAGGTCATCACCTTCCGTGGCTTCCTCGATGTCTATATGGAGTCCACGGGCGAAGAAGGCAACGGAGGCGAAGTCACGAAGCTCCTACCAGCCGTCAAGGAGCACGAAGCTCTCACGCTCGATACCTTGACGGGCGAAGAACGATTCACCCAGCGTCCTGCTCCGCTATACCGAGGCTTCTATGGTCAGCAAGATGGAAGAACTGGCATCGGTCTGCCCTTCGACCCTACGCACCACCATCCAGACCATCCAGAATCGTGGCTATGTCGAGCGCACCGACCGTGAAGGTCAGCGCCGCAACTACACCGTCCTCACCCTCGAAGGAGCGTGCAGTACAGCGCACCGTCAAGAGCGAAGTCTACGGTGCCGACAAGGGAAAGCTCCTGCCGACAGACATTGCATTGTGGTCAATGACTTCCTCGTGGAGCAGTTCCCCAATATCGTAGACTATAACTTCACGGCACGCATCGAAGAGGAATTTGATACGATCGCCGAAGGGAAGACCGCTTGGTCAGGTGCCATCGGAGGCTTTATCAGGACTTCCATCCCTGAGGTAGAGCGCGCCACCAACGAACGCTCAGCCCAGCGCATCGGTCAGCGCATCCTCGGTGTACAGCCTTCTACCGGCTTGCAGGTAGCCGTCAGTGTCGGCCGCTACGGCCCCTATGGCGCAGCTCGGCACGGCTGACGACAGTGAGAAGCCCCTGCTTTGCTCTCGCTGCAGAAGGGGCAGTCCATCGAGACCATTACCCTCGAAGAAGCCCTTGCCCTCTTCGACCCTACCGAAGAGCATCGGTGAGTACGAAGGCGAAGTGATGACCGTCGCTATCGGTCGCTTCGGGCCTTACGTCCGCCACGCTGGGCAAGTTCTACAGCCTACCCAAAGACACCGACCCACTCTCCTGCACTGAGGAGCAAGCCATCGCCATCATCCAAGAGAAGCGCGAGAGCGAAGAGAAGAGCCTGCTGAAGACCTTTCGCCGAAGATGCCGACTCTCCATTCGTACCGGTCGCTTCGGTCCTTACCTCAAGTATAAGAGCGATAACTACAAGCTCCCCAAGGACAGCGACCCCACGGCACTGAGCTATGAGGACTGTATGAAGCTCATCGCCGAAGCTCCAGCGAAGAGCCCACGCAAGGGCACGGCACGCAAGGCTGCTCCCCGTGCTAAGAAGACGAAGAGCTAAGCCGTAGATGCGCTACTTTCATCTCTGAGCTACGACGGGACGAACTACAGTGGCTGGCAGACGCAGCCCAGATGCTCCTACCGTCCAAGAGACCATCGAGAAGGCTCTGACGCTCGTCTCACGCTCCACGACCCCAGTAGCTATTGTCGGCGCAGGGCGTACCGATGCTGGCGTCCACGCTCGTGGTATGGTCGCACACGCTGACCTGCCGATGGAGCTGAGGCAGCACGTGAGCTGCTCTTCCGCACCGACCGCTACCTTCCCCACGATATCGCACTGCACCACCTTCGTCCCGTGAAGGAGGAGGCACACGCACGCTTCAGTGCCACCCGCGCACCTACCGCTACTATGTGACGCTGCGTAAGGATCCCTTCCAAGAAGCACGTATGCTGCGCCTGCACTTTCCGCTGGACTTCGAGCGGATGAACGTAGCGGCGAAGCAGTCCTACACTTCACCGACTTCACGAGCTTCAGCAAGCTCCACACCGATGTCAAGACGAATAACTGCCGTGTCACCGAAGCCTACTGGCAGCCAGGAGCAGAGGAAGGGCAGTGGATCTTCACCATCACCGCCGACCGCTTCCGCGCAATATGGTGCGTGCTGTCGTCGGGTACACTCTTCCAAGTCGGCAAGGGCAAGCTCTCTGTCGAGGACTTTGCTGCCGTCGTCGAGGCAAAAGACCGAGGCCGTGCCGGTTCGTCCGCCCCCTGGTCACGCCCTCACTCGAGGCCGTAGGCCATCCTGAAGAGCTGTATTTGGACTGAGTCCGCCCTCTCTTCAGAATAGGCAGACCCTTTGCTCACCATTGAGCAAAGGGGTCTGCGCTTCTGTAGATAAAGGTAGCGACTCTATCGAGTCACGCCCCAGGCGATGAGGCTGTCACGCAGGGCAGGTGAGGTGCGACGCATCAGCCATGCCGTCCGCACCGAATAGCTCAGCGGTAGGGCAGTCCAGCGTGGGTAGGAGCTTTGACAAGCGTGTTGCTTCCTCCGAAGTGCAGACGGTATAGGGTATTTTCCCAGCTGCGACCCGCATCGCGAGCTGTTCGGTCGCATAGAGCGTGTCGATGTGGATGCTCAGGCTGTCGCCGATTTCTTCGCCGAGATGCTCGATGAAGAGGGTGAGCGGCGAGGACTTCGGCAGAGTGAGGGAGCGACCCGCCAGCTGTACTTGGCGTGTGATGCGGTGCGCACTGTCGGCACGTCTCTGGACGAGATAAATCGGTCCGGAGGTCTTCTCGGCAAAGAGCATATAGCGCGTCGTATCGACTGAAGAGGTGTGCGTCATCGGGCGTGCAATGAGTCGGCCGCCCCAGAGCTTAGGGAGGCGGAGGGCTTCATCCCAGCGGTTCTCTAAGATAACTTCGACACGTAGCCCACTTTTTCGCTCCAGCTGCTTGGCGAGCTCATAGACAGCCCCAGTGAGCTGTCCGCCCTGCACTTCTCCTCCACTGCCGTAGGCAGCCAGCAGGCGAAGCGTCCCTCACGGCGTATCTCAGGATAGTCACGCTCGACCAGAGGAAGGGGCGCACTTGCACTGCGCTTTGACTGGTGACGCAGGTAAACGAGTAGCCCAAGAGCGGTAACGAGCAGGAGAATGTAGACCGCCAGGCGGGTGTTGATGCGGAGCTTCGCCATAGCGGAGGTTAGTTATTGAGGTCGACGACGACCCCAGCGGAGAGGTGCATCGGGTTGTAGGGGTACTTGTACAGCGAGAGACGCTCGTTGGTCATCAAGGCTTCACCGACATTGTACATCTGGAGGAAGAAGCGTGCGCGCTTTGAGGCGGAAGTTCGCATAAGCGATGAGCAGGGGAGCTTGTCCCCCGACAGTGCCCTCGGACTGCAGGGCAAACTGCTGGTCGGTGGGCGTGTAGTAAGGTGCGTGGTAGGCGGTGTGCCAATAGCCTTTCACGCCAAGGTCTACGCGCAAGACCTTCGCCAAGAGGAAGCGCAGATATAGGTCGCTCGCAGCCGTGAGGGTAGGCAGAGGAAGGACGGAGGAGCCGTCGACTGCTGGAAGGCGGCCTCGACATCCCAGTTCAGCACGCCGTAAGAGCCCATCTGTCGGGCGCGCAGGAGAGCACCTGCAGGAGGTCGGGGTGCTGCTGCGTCTCGCCCCTTGCTATCAAAGTAGAGGTAGTTCTGCAGGCTCGCTGTACGGGCTTCGAGGGTCGTACCCACGAAGCTAAGTGGACACGACCACCGAGCTCTACGCGACGGGTGAAGTTCAGCGACTTATCCCACCAGCTGTAGGTGCCGTGATGATGTGCGGCGAAGCAGGACGGACGTGCATTGTCGATGTAGGCATCCGCCTCGAGAGCGAACTGCTTGCGGAAGAGGCTGAAGGCCGTACGGATATCCCCTCCATCTTGAAGGCACCGAGATCTACACCTAAGACCCCACTCTCCACGTGCGGAGAAGTTCAGCCCCGTCCCTTCACGTCGCTCGATAAGCCCCCGATGAAGGTGGAGCTAAGGGCGGTACTGTGTAGCGTTCGCCCGTGCGGTCGGGAAGTGAAGCTCAGCGATTCTCCTGACGGAGGTAGGCCGAGAGTCCGAACTTCACCCAAGGACGGAAGCCCCTCGTGCAGGTGAGTGCCACGGTATTTTTGCAGGGGTGACGAGCTGTGCCGTATCGTTGGGTAGGGTGTAGGTCGTAGTCGTAGCCATCGGCTTCGGTGCGGCTATGCGTCACCGCTGGCGTGCCGAAGAGGGTCGCCCACTGCTCGCTCTGCTGGTGAGAGAAGAAGCGGCGGCTCTGCTTGTTGTAGTAGCTCGTCAGAGAGATGCTCCCCACAGGGACGAAGTAGGTCGAGTCTAAGCTCTGGAGCTCGTGCGCTGCGCTGGCCCTTCCTCCTGCGAGGGCTGCTTGCGCTCGTGGTGCGGTAGGAGCCCAAGCGGTAGGACTGCGCTAGAAGGCGTGCCCCGAGCGGATGCGGTTCGTTAGTTCGCCTGAGCGGATGCGCACAGGTACGTCACGCGATCCGATACGTGTGCGGCTATTGGTATAGCGCTCGGGATTGTAGATGTAGTCGGCATTGGTGATGCCCGCCATCTCTCCTCCCGCTTGTAGTAGTCGTTGGCGATGTAGGCGAAGAGCTCGTAGCGGTCACTGCGGTAGGAGGTGAAGAGGCGGTAGCGTGCATCCTTGCTGCGTGCCGCCGTATAGAAGCCACTGGCATAGACGTAGTCGAAGTTTGCCCCTACATTGAGTTGTTTGCCGAGGTTCACACCGAAGTCCCCGAGATGACGTCTTCGCCTCGTTGGTCTTGAAGTTCTTATGGTAGCGTATGTAGGTGAAGGGGCTCTTCGTATCGTAGAAGCGCACCGCATCAGGCGTGTAGAGCATTCGGTCGTAGCCATCGAGGTAGAAGAAGTCACTCACCCGGCGTGGGCGATCGAAGAAGAGCTTCGCCTGCCAAACGCTATTCGTATTCCCCAGATAGGAGACACCGAGGGAGCGATATTCGGGGAGATGTACTCAGCGTATAGTGCGTCAGCGTGTCGGGCATCTCGACGCGTACGGCACGTGCCACGTCCGGGATGAGCTTATAGGCCTTTGAGCTTGTCACCACGTACCATCTTGATTTCATCGGGTACTTTCGGTGACTTCGCGCACCTGATAGGGGTCAGTAGGGACGGCGTACAGGCTCTTGTCCCCAGAGGGAGGAGGTGGAGAGGGCTACAGGGCACCGAGCAGGAGGCTTCTATCTTCATCAAATAGAATAGGCGGAAAGATATGAGTTGGTCGAAGGACTGGGCAAGGAGCGCATGGACTAACAGTGCTCCATCCCACAGCTGCAGCCACGAGGGTCGAGCTCGATGGTCAGGTGGTCGAGCTGATAGCGGCGTGCTACTTCGCGCACGGACTTCTGAGGTCGGCTAAGGCTTCGGGGCTGGTAGCCCTCAGCGCAGTCATAGACGATGTGCAGGGAGGCAGATGTGCTCCCCATTGAGTGTCCATATATGGAGGTCGTGCAGGTCAAGGACGCTCGAGAGGGCGCGCACTTCTTCGCAGAAGGCTTGAGTCGACACCTTCGGGCACGCCCCTGCAGGAGGATGCGGAAGTTGTCACGCAGAGCGAAGTAGACGTTGTAGAGTATCCACGCTGTAATCCCTAAGGAGAGCAGCGGGTCAAGGACCTTGAACGAGGGAAGAAGTACATCACGATACTCACCACGAGCACCGCTATCCAGCCCAATACATCCTCCATCAAGTGCAGACGCATCGAGCGTTCGTTGAGCGAAGACCCTCCACTCATACGCCAGGCGGCGAAGCCGTTGATCAAGAGCCCGAAGACCGCTAAGAGGAGCATCCCCCAGCGCGAGGTGGGGCAGTAGGCGTGATGAGGCGCTCGACGGACCTGTGATGACGAAAGATGGAGCCCACCAAGAGGATGGTGGAGATGAAGAGCGAGCCGAGGAGTGAAAAACCGCTTGTAGTCCGTAGCTGAAGTGGCTATCACGTCCCCTTCTTCGACAGACGCTCCAGATACCACGCCACCCCGAGGGAGCAAGAGTCTCCGAGGTCGTGGAGGGAGTCGAGAGGATGGCGACGCTCCCCTGCATAGAGTCCACCGAAGAGCTCGATGATAGCGAAGAAAAGGTTGAGCAGGAAGGCTACGAGGATATTCCCCTCAGCGTGATGGTGGTGGTGATGATGATGGTGTCCGTGGCTATGGCTGTGTCCGTGACAATGAGCGTGGTGATGGTCGTGGCTGTGGCTATCGCCGTGGCAGTGTTCGTGCGCGCACACATCATCGTGTTCGTGCGTGTTCGTGGGGCTTCATTGAAGTAGCTTGTTTTGTATAGAGCAATGATGCTGTATTTCTTTGACACAAAAATACAACTATTCCCCCTCTTTCTCCCTGCGCCCTCACGGAAGAACAGGACGACCCTTCTCTCCCGTTATCTCCTGATTTGCACGCTCCTCTCGGGGATAACCCTGAGGATAACCCACACTGCACGAGCAAAGGTGGTACGATATTCCACGGGGAAGCCTCAGCTATCTGGGGGATAAAATGGGAGGGATTCTGCGAGGATAACCCTGAGGATAAGGCGGTGTAAACGGAAATGCATCCTGTACGTAGTGCTAGTATCTCCATAGTTGTCCACCGAAGCTACCCAGAGTAAAAGCGCACACTTAGGGGCAACCGTGGGGATAACCTACGTGCAGGTAGTGACTCACACAAGGAGGTTACACTTCGGAGCAATAGAGGACGGCGTGCTAGGAATATAGCTCCGTGCATCGACCACTACTGCTCGCCGCACGGAGCAGTAGTGGTCGTCGCACTGCGAGCAATAGTGCTTGATACGACCTCGCTTGGCTTCTTGCCCCACTCCTTCGGCATCAAAAGACCGAGGTCAAGAGGTCAATATGCGACCTCTTGACCTCGGCTAAAGATGAACGATGTGTAGAGCTTACTTCTTCAGCGTGCCTTCGAAGGTAATCGTCGAGCTGGTTGTAGCTTTTACCAAGAGCGGTAAGCACCTTAGTTAGCTTCTTCTCCCAGAGTGTACCATATCGAGTCTGGTAGCTACTGATGCATATTTGGTACATAGAAATATTTAACGAACCCGAGATCTTTCCTCCTTAACCTCATGAAGTCACTGACCTCGGGTCATAGGCATAGCTCCCGTTTGGGAGCATGTATAGAGCCAGTTCTTGACTTCATCGATACGTAGCTACTCACCTTCATGCCCCAATGAAGGTAATGGTATTATCCTTAAGGTTGACTTGCGTAAACTTACCTGTACCAGGACGGCTTCACCGAAGTTAATCTCTTCGAGATTTGTCTTGCTGACTTCTGCCACCGAGGTCTACTTCTTAGGGGAGACCTCTACCTTCGTGATGGTGTACACATGGGTAGGCGTAGGTTCTTCGTTAGCTTGCTTCTTGTTGCAGGAGGCGAGGCCGAGCTGTGAGGGCCTGCGAGGAGGAGGCTGAAGCCCATTTCTTGGTATTCATATCGATGCGTAAATATAGTTGCGATTACTTGAATGAGAGGTTAGCACCTCTCTACAGGGAGCAAAGGTAGCGCAATAGATGGGCTTAGTTATTCACGCTCTGCAATATACCCTATATAGGGTAAGCGCCCCAGATAGTAGGTGCTATCTGGGGCGCTTCGCTCTAATAAATAGTGGGGAGTGGAAGGGGCTAGCCTTCTTACCCTGGTTAGCAACAGCTTCCATCAGCTTCTTGATCTCTTCGGGATCACCGAGGAAGTAGTCCTTGACGAGACGCAGCTCATCATCGAACCTCGAAGACGTAAGGAACGGCCGTAGGCAGGTTCAGCTCGACGATATCCTCATCGGAGATGCCCTTGAGCACCTTGATGATACCGCGCAGGCTGTTACCGTGAGCGGCTACGAGGACGTCATCGTGCTGCATGAGCGAAGGAAGATCTTGTCTTCCCAGTAGGGAAGCGTACGAGCGACCGTGTGGCAGAGCGCTTCGGTCAGAGGGAGGTAGCAGGTACAACCCCCGTGTAGCGAGGGTCAGCCTGTGGTGCACGCTCGTCCGTGGCCTCGAGTGCCGTGGGAGGTACATCGTAGCTACGACGCCAGATCTTGACCTGAGCATCGCCGTACTTTTCAGCCGTCTCAGCCTTGTTCAGCCCCTGAAGCATTCCCATAGTGCTTCTCATTGAGGCGCCAGCTCTTCTCTACGGGGATCCAGTCCAGATCCATCACATCGAGGATCTGATTGAGGGTCTTAATCGCGCGCTTGAGGTAGTGAAGTATAAGCCTGCGTGAAGTGGAAGCCGTTCTCCTTGAGGATGGCACCAGCCTTCTTAGCTTCTTCTACACCCTTCTCAGACAGGTCGACGTTGGTCCAACCCGTGAAGCGGTTCTCCTTGTTCCACACGCTTTCGCCGTGACGGATCAGTACAATTCTCTTCATAATACGTTGATGATCTATAAGTGTATCAGTAATGAACTTTCTTATTGAGTGCAAAGATAGCCAAACTTATCCGTGCTGGTTGAGCTCACTCAGGAGCTGACGGACGGGCTCGCGCCAGTCTTCGCCGTTGAGTGGCTGGTAGGTGTGGATACCGAACTCACGCGCCATAGCGACATTCGCCGGGCCGTCGTCGAGGAAGAGCGTTTCCTCGGGGAGCATATTCCCCTCACGGAGCATCGTCTCGAAGATACGGCGGTCTGGCTTGACCATACCCATCTCACAGGAGGCGAACTTCTTCTCGCAGAAGGAAGAGAGCGGACGGCCACTCGGCAGGAAGTGATCCGACTCGCAGAAGTCCATCACGTAGGGGTTGGTATTCGAGAGGATGAAGATGCGGTAATCGGAGAGTTCGGCATCGATGAAGTCGAACTTGTAGGCATCCACTTCGCACAAGAAGCCGAAGTAGGCGTGAGCTATCTCGTCATAACTGAGGGTACGGCCTGCGAGCGAACTGAGGGCGGCACGGAACTCTGGTTCCGTCATGCGGCCGTCTTCGACTTGTAGGAAGTAACCACTCTGGAGGTAGGGGTCCAGCATCTTCTCGACGTCCGGTACCCCAAGGGCAGCGAAGCGGCGCAGGGCTTCTTCCCTATCGAGTCGGAAGAGTACGCCACCGAGGTCTAATACGATGTTTCTTATCATTCAGTATCTATGGTTTGGGTTGCATCGTGATGAGCGGGATGAGCATCTCTTCGAGGGAAATGCCTCCGTGCTGGAAGGTATCACGATAGTACTGCACGTAGTAATTGTAATTGTTGGGGTAGGCGAAAGAAGTCATCACTATAGCTGAAGACATAGTGATCCGAGAGATTGGACTGTGGTAGTCCGATCTTCGCTGGCGTAGTGGCTTCGTAGACCGCCTTGGGATTGTAGGAAAGGGTCTTCCCGACCTTATAGCGGAGGTTCGTGTTGGTGTTCTTGTCACCGATGATCTTCACGGGGTTCTTCACACGAATCGTGCCGTGGTCGGTGGTGAGAATAACTACGGTAGCCCATCTCGGCGATGTGCTTGAAGAGGTTGTACGTCGTCGAATGGCGGAACCAGCTCTTAGTCAGCGAGCGGTACGCCGCTTCGGTATTAGCCAGCTCGCGTATCATCTTGCTCTCGGTGCGTGCGTGGGAGAGCATATCGACGAAGTTAAGCACGATGACGTTGAGCTGATACTGCTTGAGTCCGTTGAGGTTGCCCAAGAGACGCTCGCCGAAGCGTGCTTCATACACCTTATTATAGGAGAAGGAATAGTTCTTGCGGTAACGCTGGATGAGCGTCTGGATCATCGGCTCTTCGTTGAGGTTCTTCCCTCTTCGTCTCTCTTCATCGACCCACAGGTCGGGGAACATCTTCGCGATGTCCAGCGGCATCAGCCCCGAGAAGATAGCGTTGCGTGCGTACTGGGTGGCTGTGGGCAGGATGGAGGTAAAGGTCTTCTTCGTCGAGGTGTAGAACTCGCTCAGCATCGACTTGACCGACTCACTGGTCGTAGCGGAAGTTGTCAATGAGGATGAAGAAGACTTTCTCCCCACCATCCAGCAGGGGAAGACCTTCTTCTTAAAGAGATCGGGGCTCATCACGGGGCGTGTCTCTGGCTCACGTATCCAGCCCTCATAGTTGCGACTGATGAAGCGGCTGAAGAGTCGACCTGCCTCCCCTTCTGCATCTCTAAGAGCTCCTGCATCTGTGCGTCGCCTTGCTCCAGCTCCAGCTCCCAGTGCACCAGACGGCGGTAGAGGTCCTTCCACTCATCCAGAGAGAGGCGGTCGCTCATCTGTGCGCTGAGCTGAGCGAACTCCTGGCGGTAGTTCATCGTGGTAGCTTCGCTGATGATACTGCTCTGATGGAGGTTCTTCTTCAGCGACAGCAGGAGCTGATTCGGATTGACGGGCTTGATGAGGTAGTCGGCGATTTTCCTCCGATGGCTTGGTTCATCAGGTCTTCCTCTTCGCTCTTGGTGACCATGATCACAGGGGAGGAAGGGCGCAGCTCCTGATGCGCTGTAGGGTGTCTAAGCCCGGTAAGCCCGGGCATATTTTCGTCCAAAAGACGAGGTCAAAGGTCTGACTCTTGACCGCATCAATAGCATCGGTACCGCTCAAGACGGGAGTCACCTCAGCCCTTGTCCTTGAGAAAGAGGATATGTGGCTTGAGCAGATCGATCTCATCGTCTGCCCAAAGGATTGGTACACTTTGTTACTGCTCATAATAGTGCGAAGATACATAAAAAGTTATGGGGAGGTCTCTTTTACTTATAACGTAGAAGTAGCCCTCTAAGTACCTCCTCCCACCTCCGAGGTAGAGCAAAAGTGCGCCCCATTGGACCTCAAGGTCCAATGGGGCGCACGTGCCTAAATGAGGGCACCGCTGGCTAGCATATCCAGCGGGGTCTTGGGATCAGAGGTGATCCCACCACTGGCTCTTGCCTTGCAGGTGCTTAGCTGAACCAAGCCTGGATGGTCTGCATCCAGCGGTCTTGTCGCTCGGGCTCGAGGATGTGGTGGTCTTCGCCTGTGATCTCTACGAGCTCGACCGTACGTCCGAGGATCTTCAGCGCATTGTACAGCGCAGTACTTTCCTGGGGGGGACGTTCACGTCAGCTGTCCCGTGGAGGAGGAGCAGTGGCGTGTGAATCTTGTCTGCGTTGAAGAGTGGGCTGTGCTTGGTGTAGAGGTCGGGGTTGTTCCAAGGGAAACTACCTTCGGAGGCTACCGTGCTGTAGCTGAGTCCCCTAGTAGCCCCCAGCCCAGTAGCTGGAGATGGAGCTAATCCCTGCGTGGCTGGCTGCAGCAGCAAAGAGGTCGGTGCGCGTCTGCAGGTACTGCGTCATAAAGCCCCCATAGCTGGCACCAGCGCAACCAATCTTCTTGCCATCAACGAAGGGGTGTGCAGCGACAAAGGCCTTCACCGCACCGATGATATCATCTGCCGTCTTCGTTCCCCACGCATTCAGGGTGGTCAGCAGCGAAGCTCTGCCCATAGCCGACTGTACCACGAGGGTTGAGCGAATAGGCGACATAGCCCTGAGCAGCGAACATTGCCAAGTCGTAGGTCGTCTCCAAGACGCGATCCAGCGGGATCGTACCTCCATAATAATAGACGACCATCGGGTACTTCTTCGAAGGATCGAAGTTGGGGGGCAGGTAGTACCATCCGTCGATATCCACGCCATCGGGCGTACGATAGAACGAAGTCCTTACCAGGGGTGAACTTCACCCACGCAGGTTCTCAGCCGATATATCCCAGACGAGCTTGCTCTTCCCAGAGGCATCGAGGCTATAGAGGCGGTCAGCGTTGTTGAGGCTCTGCCCGAAGTAGTAGAAGGTATTGCCCTGGTCGGCGACACCGAAGCCACGCACGACATCTTCCTTAGTCTCGATCTGGGTGATCTTATTCGTCTTGACATCGAGGCGATAGAGGCTTTGGCGACTGCCATTATTGGCCAAGAGATAGAAGGCCTTACCCTTGGTGTGATACTCTATTTGATCGATGCTGGGGTCAAAAGTCGCGTGTCAGCGGAGTGACGTGACCTGTGGGGATATGTATGCGGAAGAGCTCATGCTCGCAGCCGTTGCCCACACGCCCATTAGGTAAGGTATTCCCCTACGCCTCCGAAGCTATTGGGCGAACCCATCACCCAATACATCCTCCGTCCCAGGGATGAAGATGCGCTGGCGATCTCAAACTGCTTGGAGAAGACCGTATCGATGCGTCCTGTCTCGGGCGTGTAGCGCAGTACGGTCGTCTGATCGAAGGGGCTATGCCAGTCCTGCGTACCAAGACCTAATAAGAGCTGTCGCCCATCGGAGGAGATGTCGAAGAGGCTGGTCGAGCTGTGTCCGTAGAGGACGGGCTCAGTAGATACCTGTGGCGATATCGTAGCGATAGAGCTCCTGACGGTCGCGCGCTCCTGGCTGACGGTCATCGGGAGAGGCGGCGGATAAGCTGTTTATCCTTCTCAGGTCCCTTGACCTCTTCGTAGAAGTAGATGGTACGCTTGTCTGGGCTGATGACGAAGCTCTCACTGGGGATCTTATCGATCCATACCGTACTACGTCCCGTGAGAGGATCGATCTTCACAAGCTGATCTCCTGCTCTATTGGAGGTGTGCATCACCAGTACATCCTCCCCGGGAAGCCATTCAGCACCGTAGAGCGACTGCGTTGTGCGTAGTACCTTGCCCGTAGCACCTTCACGGATTTCTTGGTAAGTCACGCCCTTCTTTCGGGTCACGCTGGGAGTAGGTCACCAGCACGTACTTCCCGAAGGCGAGACATTCGAGTAGTAGAGTCGCTTGCCGTGGGTGAGGTGGTTCCAGTTGATGTAGCGGACACCTTCTTCGACAGCTTGGAGATCCAGCTGAGGCAAAGCTTCTTCGGGCTCAAGACGAGGCTTGAAGTCCGCACGCGCCTTGTCTTCAGACGTAGCGAGCACCTTAACTAAAAAGGTCTTTATTCGTGGCGATGAGTGTCAGGGGGATGGAGACAGCTGGGACGTGTGTCACTCTCGGAGAGCGTCTCTTCGTTCGACCCTAAGAGTTCCTCACCATCATAGACGGCGTAGCGACGCGCCGAAGAGCTTGAGTGTCCCTTGGTGAAGGTAGGGCTGATGAGGGAGAAGGAGTAGGAGGAGAAGGTGCTGGCACCGCGTGTGAGGCTGAGGGACGCAAAGAAGCCGCTCTTGGCAGCAGTGATAGACGTACCCTTGAGGCCTTCGGTCTTGTAGGCAGTCTTCAGGAGGGAGCTGAGTGTGAACTTCTGATTGTTTACATTGACCGAATCAATCATTACCGGTCGGTTCACGGTGTGGGTGCCGTAGCTGGTGGCTCGTGTGAGCGTCTGAGCTTGGGCGGTGCTCCCTGCCACGCAGAGTGCGAGCAAGGCCAGACTTGTAGTCGTTCGTTTCATAGCGTTTGTATAGATGTGTATGTGTCGTGGAAGACGGCTCTATGATGCGCCGTGAGGGCTAGCCCTCGTCCTCCTAAGGGCAAAGATACGAACTACTGCAGTAAATTTTTGTACCAATATGGCTTCCGCTTCTTTGGAAAGCGAAGAGCATCAGCGAAGGAGATAACAGGGAAGAGCTACAGGATGGGGTAAGTGGTAGGGATAATTTGTACAGACTTCGCTCCCTGCACCGATCTTAGAGATACTGTTGTAGGGGCTGATAGGGACTTCGTTCATGCACATATACCTTATTATAGGGAGTGTAGTACAGGTACAATTAGCGTACCTTTGTGGGCGTTAAGAATGATGCAATAGCTTGGTATAAACACATAAGATATGGCTACAATCAAAATGTATAGGGGTGCTCACCTCTGGTGGCGATGCTCCAGGGATGAACGCTGCCATCCGCTCCGTCACCCGAACAGCTATCTACCACGGCATCCGCGTCAAAGGTATTTACCGTGGATACAAAAGCTTGATCACAGGCGAAATAGAGGACTTTGAGACCCAACACGTGAGCAACATCATCCAGCGTGGGGACAATCCTCAAGACCGCCCGTTGCCCCGAGTTTCGCACTCCCGAAGGACGTGCCTTGGCACACGAGACGATGCGCGCCCACGGCATTGATGCTCTGGTCGTCATCGGGAGGCGATGGCTCGCCTCTGGCGCACGGGAGTTCGCCGAAGAGTTCGATATCCCCATTGTTGGTCTCCCTGGGACGATCGACAATGACCTCTACGGTACCGACCTGACCATTGGCTACGACACCGCCCTCAACACCATCGTCTCCGCCGTGGACAAGATACGTGACACGGCTTCCTCGCACGAACGTCTCTTCTTTGTCGAAGTAATGGGGGCGTGATGCAGGCTTCTTAGCCCTCAATGGGGCTATTGCTTCGGGCTCCCGAAGCTGCGATTATCCCTGAGTTCTGCCTTCGAGAAAGACCAATTAGCAGAGACCATCGAGAACAGCTTCCGCAAGACGAAGAACAACAGTATCGTCCTGGTCTCCGAGGCGAAAGCACGGGCGGAGCGATGAAGGTCGCCGAACGTGTCGAGAAGGAGTACCCACAGTTTGACGTGCGTGTGGTCATCTTGGGGCATATCCAGCGTGGCGGTTCGCCGAGCGCACAAGACCGCATCATCGCCAGCCGTATGGGTGTGGCTGCCATTGATGCCCTCTTGGAAGGGCAACGCAATGTGATGATCGGCATCGTCAATGATGCCCTCGTCTATGTCCCCTTCACTAAGGCGATTAAGAAGAATAAGCCCATCGATAAGGATCTTGTCGATGCCCTTCGCATCCTCTCCATCTAAGGAGAGGTTCTTCATCAGTAAGTCACTTCGCCCCTTAGAAGCGGAGAATAAAAAGCTCAATCGGGCGCAAAGCAATAGATGCTTTGCGCCCGATTGACTTTCTTATTGAGACGAAGAGGCGACCTTACAGCTCCGCGACGAAGGCGTGCAATGAGGAGGCGCAGCTGCTCAGTACTTGGCCACCGTGCGGCGAGCGATGGGATAGCCTCGCTCGGAGAGGAGCTGGGTGAGCTGCTCATCGGAGTGGCTGACGCTTGATCTTCCTGAGCAATCAGCTCCGCCAAGGCTTCACGTACCTCCCGTGTGGAGATGCTCACCTTCTTCGTTGAGGATACCTTCACCAAAGAAGAACTTCAGCATATAGACCCCGTAGTCTGTCTGCACGGACTTGCTATTGCTCACCCGTGAGATGGTGCTGATGTCGAGGCCGGTCACTTCGGCGATGTCTCGGAGAATCATCGGGCGCAGTGCCGACACTTCTCCTGAGAGGAAGAAGGCGCGCTGATGTGAGACGATGGCAGTCATCGTCTTGCGGAGGGTCTCCTCACGCTGGTGGATGGCATCGATGAACCAGCGAGCTTGCTCGACCTTGTGTCTGAGGAAGGTCATTGCCTCACGGCTCTGGCGCGAAGTATCCCGTTGCCCCTTGTGCTGCTCGAGCAAAGCCAGATAGGTCGGGCTGAGGCGTAGCGGGGAAGGTCACGCTCTCCGACAAGCGATACTATAAGCTCGCCGTCACGCTCGGTGACGATGAAGTCGGGGGTGACGTGCATGAAGCGTCCTTCGCTGTCGTCGCCATAGCCACTGGCAGGCTTAGGGGCTGAGGTGGGAGATGAAGGTGTAGAGCTCGGAGACGTTCTTCGCTTACGCCCAGCGAGTGCAAAAGGCGGTCAAACCGCTTGTTGACGAAGTCCTCATCAGTGGTGCGCTATCATCTCCTGCGCCTCTTGATGTAGGGGCTGCTCGTGGGAGTCGTTCGATCTGCAGCAGGGAGCGATTCGCGCAGATCACGTGCGCCGATGCCCGCAGGCTCAAGAGTCTTCACCAAGCCGATAAGCTCGGTGATTTCCTCGGGGAGACGGATAGCCCAGCCTTGAAGAGGAGGTCATCCTCAATCTCTTCCACCGAGCGCGTGAGGTAGCCGTCTTCATCGATGTTGCCGATGATGTGGCGAGCGATCTCACGCCGTGTGCCTTCTAAAGGGAGTGACCAGAGCAAGCTGCTCCATCAGGTATTCATCCAGCGAAGGGGCACCAGCTGCGAGGAATTTCTTCGCGTACCGACTGCCGCTCCTGTAGCTCTCGGAGCTTGTAGTCAGGGATGTCGTCTTCGGTAGCGTACTCACCCAGCTCCCAGTCTTGGTCATCCCCTTCGGCTGACCTGTCGGAGTTCTCGGGGTCTTCCTGCGTGGGAGCTTCGTCATTCTCCTCTAAAGGCAGGGTTCTCCTCCAGCTCACGCTCGATACGTCCCTCCAGCTCCAGCCCCTGTGAGCTCCAGCATCTTGATGGCTTGGATCTGCGCAGGGGTGAGGGTGAGTGACTGGTCGAGCTTCTGCTGCTGGGTGAGTTTGTTCATCGCCAAAAGAGGAAAGAATGAAATGAAGGGATTACAGGTCTTCGTGGTCGTAGGTCCAGACCACTTCTTCGCCATTGATGCGGATGACCTCCTTGCGAGCTAAGGCAAAGAAGTAGTCGCTCAGGGCGATTGACGAAGCGCAGGACGTTCGCATCCAAAGGGTCTCGCTATTGAGGCGATAGATGATGCGCTCGGCACGACGGCAGACGGTACGGCAGACATGTGCGGCTGCGGTGATCGCTCCGCCCGAAAGGGAGGATGAAGGCCTTGATGGGAGGCACCATATCATCCAGGCGGTCGATCTCGCGCTCGACACGTGCCACGGCACTCTCCGTGACGGAGGTCACGGTATGTACTTCGTCTTGCGTGGTGTCGGTCGCCAGATAGCCCCCCACGGAGAAGAGCTTGTGCTGTAGCCAAAAGAGGAACTTCTTATCCTCCTCCTCCAGCTCATGGGCTAAGAGCACCCCGACGAAGGAGTTGAGTTCGTCGATGGTGCCGTAGCTCTCCAAACGAATGTCATACTTGGGCACGCGCTGCCCACCGACCAGAGAGGTGCGACCCTTGTCGCCACCCTTGGTATATAACTTATACTTTTCGGTATCCATAGTGAAAAATGGGAGCAGGGGATGATGTGCCTGCTCGATAGTAATAACAGTGCTAAGGCTCTAAAAGATACATCGGCGAAGCGGTCGTACGCTTGAGAGCCGTCAGAAGAGGTCTTTTCCCCACGCGAATACCTTCGGCAAAGAGACGCTGCTCGACCGTCTTCCAGCATAGGTCAGGGGTGGTTATTGTCCTTGCTCAGGTGGCAGAGCCAGACGTTCTTCATCCCAGGATGATAGACGCTCGCTAAGAGTTCGGCAGCTTCGTCATTCGATAGATGCCCTTGCGGAGAGAAGACGCGCCCTTGAGGAACTCAGGGTAGCTCCCAGTACGCAGCATCTCGGTGTCGTAGTTCGCTTCGAGCACCACGTGGTCAGCTCGCCCGATATAGTGGGCGATGTCGTCCGTGACGTGCCCGACATCGGTAGCGAGCGTGAAGCGAAGTCCCTCTAGTAATATGGTAGCCCACATTCTCTGCACTGTCGTGTGGCACAGGGGAAGGGCTCGATGGTGAAGCCTGCCACCGTGAATGGCTCGTGAATCTTGATGTCACGGCGTGATGCTCCTATGGGATCTTGCACGAAGCGACTGCGTGCGATGCTGTCGTGCACCAACTTCGTAGCATAGACCGGGAGATGATAGACACCTCGATGATGCCGACCGTACGGATGTGGTCGGCGTGGTCGTGCGTGACGATGACGCCGTGGATCGTACCGCCATCCAGCGGTATGCCTTCGCTCTTGAGGGTCTTGGTAATGGTACGGATGGGTATTCCTGCATCGATGAGAAGCCCCCAGCTTCGTCTCCGAGGTAGTAGCAGTTTCCACTGCTCCCACTGGAGAGACACATAAATCTTATCATTCGAGGAATTGCAGTGTAGGTGCGCCTTGCTATCGGCGGTAGATGGAGATCTCACGAGAGAGCCCTCCATTTCTTGGTCTAAGCTCATCTCTCCACGCAGGGGATAGACATCAAGTGGCTCACTTCCTCCGAGGAGAAGCCTTGACCAAAGAGATACATCAGCTTCGTCAGAGCCGCCTCTGTCGTGGCATCTCGCCCACTGACCAAACCGATCTTCTCAAGGAGTACCCCTGTCTCATAGCGTGTCATGTCGACGTAGCCCGTGACGCACTGCGTCACGTTGACGATGACGACCCACGTGCCACTGCAGCGCGTAGTGCTTCGATGAACCACGGCATCATCGGGGCGTTGCCACTGCCGAAGGTCTCGATGACCACCCCTCGGAGGGAAGGGACGGAAGTACTGCTTCGACGACCTCGCGCGTGATCCCAGGAAGAGCTTCAAGACCGCTACATGGGGATCAAAGTGCGGCCGTACGGAGAGTGTGCGTCCCATCGAAGCCTTCGAGATGACGGCATCGTGGTAGCGTATCTCGATACCAGCGTACGCCAAATGAGGGTAGTTGTACGACTCAAAAGCACTGAACTGATCGGCACTGATCTTGCTCTGTGCGGTTGCCACGCATCAGATAGTTCTCGAAGAAGAGCGTGACTTCGGGCACGCGAGGACGGCCCTACTTCGTCACGAGCTGCTGCTATTTCGATGGCGGTGATGAGGTTCTCCTTGCCATCAGTGCGGAGCTTACCCACAGGGGAGCTGTGACCCCGTGAAGACGATGGGCTTAGAGAGTCCCTCGAAGACGAAGCTCATCGCCGAGGCCGTGTGAGGCCATCGTGTCCGTGCCGTGGAGGATGACGAAGCCATCGTACTTGTCGTAGTTTGCCCTCGATGACGCGCGCCAGCTGTACCCAATGCTCGGGGTAATCGCCGAAGAGTCTAAGGGTGGCTGAAACTCTACGCTCGAGATGTCGCACCCTAAGTGACGGAGCTCCGTGACGTTGTCTTGTAGAGTAATTGAAGTCGAGGGGTTCGAGGGCACCGTCTCAGGGTTCTCAACCATCCCAATGGTGCCTCGGTATGAACCAAGAGGATGAGACGCTCGTTGTGCAGCCATGCAGTAGTATAGTCGTAAGCTCTTTTTAGTGGGGCGAAGGGAAACTTGGACCTCCCTCGCTCCGTATATATTCTCTACAGGCAAAGACTAACAATAATATGCAGGGAGATGGAGTGCCACTGATAGAGACCGTGCAACGGTCTCCGAAGAGGGAGCGGTGTGAGCACTACTGGTCGTTGCGTGGATCAGTAGTGGTGGGCGCGCTGGATCAGTAGTGGTGCACCCCTCACTACTACTGGTCGGTGGCATGTCCCTTCGCTACTCTGCGCTCGTCCCCTCGGGTGAAGATGTCTGGAGGATGGAGAGAGGTGGGGGAGAGTAAGGTGAAGGCGCAAGTCGTTTGGATATAGTGTCTTGCCTGTGAAGAGCGTCAAAGTGTTGAGGGTGTAGCCTCGAGATGGTGGTTGGCGTAATGCTTTAATGTGTATATTTGCCACTATATAAGGACTGCGGTAACGTATGGAAGAAAGACGCATGGCTCTACCGCCTGCGATGGAGAAGCCCCTGAAGAGTGGGGATGGTCTCAGCTACAATGGGTGTGAATACCTTGTAGCTATGGAAGCTATCTCCCGATGCTCGAGCCACTCCGCTCGGTCTTAGTCCTTCGATTCTCAGAAAGTTTGAGGCAGTAGCCCCCTGCTGGGCAAAATTCCCATCTGGGCGGTGCCCTGTCTCTTAGCGATATAGTACACAAACATCTACATTAAAAGCACTTATGCAGTACAACCTCAATCCCTATAGTTCGCGCTATAGGAAAGAAGCCCCAAGCCTTCACCAAGGCAGACATCATCAAGTACATCCTCGACAACGACATCCACGAACTCAACTTCCGCTACACGGGAGCTGACGGTCACCCTCAAGGTGCTGAACTTCGTTATCCAGGATGCTGATTACCTCGATGAAGTCCTCTCTCGGGGAACGTGTGGATGGCTCCAGCCTCTTCCCTGGTCTGATGGAAGCTGGCTCCTCTGACCTCTACGTCGTGCCTCAGTTCGCCTCCCGCCTTCATGGATCCCTTCGCTGCTCAGCCTACGATCTCTTTCTTCTGCGCCTACATGGACAAGAATGGTCAGCCTCTCTCTGCTGCGCCAGACGAGATCCTGCGCCGTGCTGCTCAGGCCTTCCGTGACGTGACCGGTGGACTTGAGTTCTACGCTATGGGCGAACTCGAGTACTACGTCATCGATGAGAAGGAAGACGGCTACGAAGCTGTTGACCAGCGTGGCTACCACGAGATGGGCTCCCTTCAGCAAGCAGATCGAATTCCGTACGCAGGCCATGCGTCTCATCTGCGAATGCGGTGGTCAGATCAAGTATGGTCACGGTGAAGTAGGGGAACTTCAGCACCGAAGACCCTCAACTACGAGCAGAACGAGATCGAGTTCCTTCCTGTCCCCGTCGAGCAGGCTGCGCAGCACCTCCAGCTCGGTAAGTGGATCCTCTTCGAGCTTGGCTGGAGAATGGGTCTGAAGGTGACTTTTGCTCCCTAAGATCATTGTCGGTAAGGCTGGTAGCGGTATGCACGTCCACACCAAGATCGTCGATAAGAATGGCGTCAACCAGTATGTCGACAAGGCTGGCAAGCTGACAGCTACTGCCCACAAGGCTGTCGCCGGTATGATGAGCCTCGCTGCTTCGCTCACCGCCTTCGGTAATACGAATCCCACCTCGTACCTGCGCCTTGTACCTCACCAGGAAGCTCCTACGACCGTATGCTGGGGCGACCGCAACCGCTCGGCTCTGGTACGTGTCCCCCTCGGATGGAGTGCCGATGTCGATATGTGAGCCTCATCAATCCCCTCGAACAGCCCAGCAGCAAGCGCTACACCAATAAGCAGACGATCGAGTTCCGCGCTCCAGACGGCTCGGCAAACATCTATCTCCTGCTGGCTGGTATCTGCACGGCAGTGCGTCACGGCTTCGAGATCGACAATGCTGAGCAGCTCGCTGAGGATACCTACGTAGCAGTGAACATCCACAAGGATGAGTTCGCTGGTGCGGTGGCTCACCTCGACAGTCTGCCTGCTTCCTGCGTTGCTTCGGCCGACCGTCTGCGTCAGCACCGCGCTATCTACGAAGCTCGCGGCGTCTTCGACCCTGTGACCATCGATATGCTCATTCGCAACCTCGAGGCTTATCAGGATGCCGACCTGCGTGCTAAGGCACAGGCCGATCCTAAGTTCCTCAAGGAGCTTGTAGACCGCTACTTACCGCTAAGCGACGACTTAGTCTAACCCATTAGTAGAGGACAGCCCCCGCCACTCCCATCGGAGTGGCGGGGGCCGTCCTTTGCTGTCGTGTGGGGGCGTGAGGTCGTTCGCCTTAGAAGCGGGAGCGCATGGCCTCGGCGTTCTTGCTGGCTCGCTTGCCTTGGAGGTGTGCACCGAAGGTATAGGTCAGGCTGGCCGTGAGCATATTACGCATGCTCATGTTGACGACCACGATGGTATTCCCTTCTGTAGTCAGGGTCGTACGTGGCTCGGGTGAAGCGATGTTATCGATGCCAGCGTTGAGACGAAGGCGTCCATTGAGGAGGCTGTAGTTGAGGCTGACGCTGGAGTAAACCCTGGCTGCTTGTACGTCCAGCACCAGAAATCTCGGGAGTCCTGTAGTTCAGATAGAAGTTCCCGCTGAAGGTCTTCGTGCGGTTGAAGAAGAGTGTGCCGTTGAGGCTTGCACTATAGGAAAGACCCCTTGTCCGCATTGAGTGGGCGTCCGTTGTAGGCAATGGAGGAGGTAGTGTAGCCAATCTGATGGCTGATGTAGCACTGGAGGAAGGAGAGTGAGTGGAAGAAGTAGCTATTCTGCAGCCCGACGTTGTACTTTGTCTCGGCATTGTCGAACAGATAGCGTACTGCGCTTGTGTGGGGGTCAAGGAGGGCAAGGGGCGTGATGCCGTCCCAGCTGTAGTTAGCGAAGGCCTGGAAGTTCAGTGAGCCGTCGAGGGTGTAGCCGAAGGTGAGTGAGCCTTGCTTGGTGGGGCGCAGGTCTTCCTTCCCGGAGATGGTGCTGTACTGGTTCTCATACTGAGGATAGGGAGATAGCTGGCTGAAGTGTGGGCGGTCGAGGCGGATTGTTCCTTCGAAGCTCAGAGCGTGACGCTCACTGGGGGTGAAGCCGAGGTAGAGCGTGGGGAAGAAATTGACGTAGTCTCGTGTCTTGAGATCAGGCTCTCCCTTCACCTTACCTGCGGTGTGGGTGTACTCCATACGCAGCCCTCCACGGAGGTTCCACTTGGCTGAGAGTGGCTGGGTGATGTCGGTGTAGAGCGCATAGACGTGCTCATCAAAGAGGATGGCATCGGTACGTGCGCCGAGAGCCGTGTGGGCGAAGTACTCATTGCTATTGTCCGTGCGGCTCCAGGTGCCCTTGGCTCCGAAGGCGAGGATGGTCTGCCCTAAGGGTAGGGTGACGTCCACGTTTGTCAGGTAGGAGTGTACTCGCTGTCCCTTGTGTCCCTTTGTAGGCAAAGTCGCTACCAGGGTGCAGGTGATCCGTCGGCGAGGGTAACCCGTGGAGGCAAAGTGGTCGTCCGAGGAGGTGCGCGACCCTACGTAGTCGGCGTCCCACGAGATCTTGCGTCCTGGGGCTTTGGCAAAGGTCTTCTCGAGGTGAAGGTTGAGTGCGGTGTAGGCTTCGTGTCCGGTCTCTGAGGCTGTCCCCAGTAGGCGGAACTGGAGGTCGTGGCTACCATCGGGGCGGATGGTGTAGTTGTGCGTCTCGTTCGTGCGGTCTGTCAGCTTCCTTTGGGGAGCATAGGTGGCGGTGAAGCCTACTGTAAGTTCGGGGTTAATCGTGTAGTCGAGGCCGCCTCTGATATTGAGGCTACGCGTCTGATAGTCGAAGAGGGAGGTGCTGGCTGAGTAGAGCTGGGTCGAGGGGGCGGTACGGTAGGTATCGAAGCTCCCGACGACGTTCGTGAGGAGCCGTCAAGGTTGAGTGAAGCGGATACACGACCCTGCTTGTAGTTGAGTCCCTGTTGAGAGGTTGGGACTGACACGGCCCTTGAAGAGCATGGCATTAGCCGAGATGCTTCCACCGAAGTAGTCGTTCCGAGCCTTCTTCATTACGATGTTCAGCACACCAGCATTGCCCTCCGCCTCATACTTGGCTGGTGGGGTGGTGAGGACTTGTACCTCAGCGATGTCGGACTGGTTGTAGGAGCGCAGTAGACCCGTGAGGGCTTTGCCCGAGAGGCGTACCGCTTGTCGTTGATGAGCACGATTGCCTTACCACGACCGATGATGGAGATACCTTCGTCGGAGACGCTGAGCCCCAGGGGTGCGCTTGAGGTACATCGAGGGCATTCTGCGCACCAGCACTGATTTGCTGGGCGTCGAAGACGAGGCGGTCAGCCCGACGGATGATGATGGGGCGACGGCCACGCACCTCGACGCTGCGGAGCTCCTGCGTCTCTTCGCTGAGAAGAACTTCGCCGAGGTCCAGGCCTGTGGCGGGGAGCGTGATGGTCTTGTGCTGTCCTTGGTAGCCGAAGGCGCGGAACTCGAGGAGGTAACTGCCAGCTGGAGCTGTGAGGGGTGAAGGTGCCGAGGGGAGTCGGTCACTGCGCCCCGTGACGAGGGTGCTGTCGGGAAGGCGGCGTAGGAGCGCATTGCCCATATCGATGGCTTTGCGGTCGCTTGTGCGCAGGAGTGTGCCACGGAGGCGTGCGTCGGTGGGGCTTTGTGCCCAGAGACTTCCTGTACCTAATGCTGAGGCGATGAGGAGGAGGTAAAGCCGTTTCATTGGATGTTGCTTTTAGTGTTATTAGTAAGTGTTACACGGCAAATGTAGTTACTTTTTTTCTTTTGTGCAAATGGGTGATACGCGTATGGTCGGCCTCGTTCTTCGGAGCAGGAAGCACAAGCCCCCCGGAGCGTCTTACTGGACACTTGGGGGCTTGTCTCGCTGATGGTGGGAGATGGGGGTTATTTCTTCTTGTTAAAGATGACTTCTTGCAGGGGAGGTCGGTGAAGGTGGGAAGGTAGCTCCTGGAGCGACCCTCGGCATCGGTGGTGACGAAGTTCGCAGAGATGGAGGTTCCTCGTACGATTCCACGGAAGTTACGCAGGATGGTTACCTTACAAAGGGGGTGCGCTTTGAGTAGTCATCAATATAGATGCTGTCGCCCTGAGAAGTGGCAGGGGATGTCATACTTGAGCGTGCCCATAGGCGAATCAGCGCGAGTCAGGCTTACTTCGACCTCTTCGGGGCTGTTGAAGTGCAGGGTAAAGATGCCGGACGTATCGGACCATTCCGTTCCCTGCAAATGATGTTTTATCTTCAGAAGTCGTCTTTCTTTGAGACTCACGGCATGCGCCGAAGAGCAGGGAGAGAAGTGCCTCCGAGGCATAGGGCGTGCGGAGGACGGCGGTTCTTTTCATCGTCTGTTGTTGTCGTTCTTGTACGGATGATGGAGATAGGCGAGGACAGGGACTACGTTTCCTCGCAGGTTGGACGCAAAGGTACGAGGTTTCCTCACCATTCGCAATCATTAGTTTTAGGTATTTTTCTTCCTTTCGTAGCCTTCCTTTCTGCGGGAAAGAACGCTCTTCCTCGGCATCGTTAGTGGGCTGGTGCTTGAGGGGAAGGGAGCTGCTGTGTACTTCGCTGCGTGAAGTGATATAAGTCCGAGGGTGTGTACCTATATGTGGTCAGAGGTGAGCAGTACTGCTCCTGCTGCGAGCAGTATAGTGTCACATGCGGAACAATATAGCTTTGCTCAGCGACCACTATAGGTCGGAAGTATCAAGTTTTCCGAAGGGGCGAGTGTTTCGCACGCCCTTGTAGATCTCCTTCACTGAGGGAAGGTGCTTGTATGCTGATGTCGAGGTAAATTGTGCAAATGGTTTGAGAGGATAGGTTCGGTAAAATATTTATTTGCTGATGGGGCTTGCTCGGGCAGAGTATTTGCCGTTACTTTGTCATGAAGCCTTGCTTGTCGCCCTTTCCTCGCCCGCTGAGACACGTCATTTACTCCACTTTATATATATGTATACGTGCGTGGGGAGAGCGGAGGAAAGTAGCGGAGTATGGATGCTCTTTTTATTCATTTTATTCAAGCGATTATCAGAAGATGAAAAACACTTCCCAAGCCTCTCGCCAGCTGGTACCCTCGAGTGTACCATCCCTCACCTTCCGCGCCTACACCATCAAGGAGTTAGGGCTGCCTGTACTTTCCCCAGAAGACAGCCATAGGAGCTTCACGCTCACTGCGTGCTCATTATCTCCCACGATCCAGCTTTTGCTCTCCGAGCTGCGCGCACAGGGCTATCGACCTCGTGCACACTACCTCCCGCTGCCGCGTACAGGTACTGCTGGAGCATTTGGGGACGCCGATGGAGTTCTACGAGATCCTGCGTCAGAGCTAACCGCGAGCACTGAGTCCGTGGAGCGGATAGAAGCTAAACGAAATATTTGACTATCTTTGTGCCACAATTAAGCGAACGGGTGCGCCGTAGTCACTATGCTTCGTGTATAGATGGCGCACCGCTCTACGGATTGGTTGGGTAGCTCAGCTGGATAGAGCAATAGCCTTCTAAGCTATCGGTCCTGGGTTCGAGACTCAGCCCAATCACACAAGCTCCCCCATTCATCCTTTGTTGTCCTATGATACTCTTTGAGGGGAGTGGCTTCGGGCTGTATGCCCCTTTCTTGTAGCCTCATCTGGCTACCGCTTTTTAACTGACTGATATATTCTCCCCTGGGTGGCTATCATCCCCCTAAGGTCTTCGGGGCGCAGTAGTGTGCTCCCGGTGCCCGTGTGGTCCTCGATGCTCCGTGAGGGCTTGACGCACCTGATCCCAGCCTTGCTCTCGCATAGCCACTACTTCGATATCCCTCGTGTAGGGACATCATAGCCCTTCGGGGATAATACGTATTTATATATAATGCAACGATACAACATCACTGAGCTCTCCAGTAAGACGCTGGAGGAACTGCGAGAAATCGCCCTCAGAAATAGGCTACTCCTCCGATGCCTTCTCCGAGAAGCGCGATCTCATCTACGAGATCCTCGACCAGCAAGCAGTCACTGTCGCCGAGACGACTTCTGTCAAGCGCAAGCCTGGTCGCCCCTGCAAGACCAATGCACCTACCGAAGGGTCTACCCGTGAAACGCCAAATTCTACTCCCGATACTTCCGCTGCATCCGCTGCCGTAGCTGCTGAGGCTACGGGGGAGGACGCTACAGTCGACCAGCCTAAGCGCAAGCGTGGTCGTCCCAGCAAGGCTGAAGTACTGGCGCGCGAACAGGCGATCTCGGCCGTAGCTAAGGCTTCGGAAGAGCAGGAAAGAGAGACGATGTCACTGGTCTCGAAGGGCGAGCTGCTCTCCGCTCCCCTCACGCTATGCGCTCCCCACGCACTGCTGCGCCTGCGGTCAAGGCTACTCCTTCGTCCGCTCCCTCAGAGGACGCTGACCTTGCTGGGAAGCCTGCGACTGCCGCTACCGAAGGGCAGACCGAAGGTGGCGAAGCTCCAGCAGCACCAGCACAGAGCCCCTGCACGGATGGTCTTCCGCCACAAGGACAGCAAGTCCGTCTTGGACGAGATGCTCCTCGACCTTTCAATGCTCCTCAGCCTCAGAGCAAGGTGCGTCAGCAGCCCCAGCCCCAAGCTCAGGTGCAGACGGCTGCCGAAGCTAAGCTCCAGCCTCAGGTGAAGACGGTATCTCGTCCTCAGCCTGACTTCAACTTCTCGGGTATCCTTGAGTGCTCTGGGGTCTTGAAATTCTTCCTGATGGCTATGGCTTCCTGCGCTCGGCGGACTACAATTACCTGCCTTCGTCCCGATGATATTTACCTCTCGGTGAACCAGATCAAGCAGTGGAGCCTGCGCCCAGGGAGACCCTCGTAGAGGGCTTCATCCGTCCACCTCAGGAAGGCGATAAGTACTTCCCCTTCGACACCATCACGCGTGTCAATGGCCGTACGCCTTCGGAGATGCGTGACCGTGTGCCCTTCGATCACCTCACGCCGATCTTCCCCGATGAGAAGTTCCGCCTTGAGTCCTCGCACAACCCTGCGGTACAGGACAAGATAGCGATGCGCATCGTCGACCTCTTCGCACCGATAGGTAAGGGACAGCGTGGCCTCATCGTCGCTCAGCCTAAGACAGGTAAGACCCTTCTGCTGAAGAATATCGCCAACGCCATCGCAGCGAACCACCCCGAGGTCTATATGATTATCCTCCTCATCGACGAGCGTCCTGAGGAAGTCACCGATATGGCGACCAGCGTCAATGCGGAGGTCATCGCCTCGACCTTCGACGAACCAGCAGACCGCCACGTCAAGATCGCTGAGATTGTCTTGAACAAGGCCAAGCGTATGGTCGAGAGCGGTCAGGATGTAGTCATCCTCCTCGACTCCATCACACGTCTGGCGCGTGCCTACAACACCGTGCAGCCTGCCTCAGGTAAGGTGCTCTCGGGTGGTGTCGATGCCAATGCCCTGCAGAAGCCTAAGCGCTTCTTCGGTGCTGCACGTAATATCCGTGGCGGTGGTAGCCTGACCATCCTCGCTACAGCCCCTGCAGGAAACGGGCTCAAAGATGGATGATGTCATCTTCGAAGAGTTCAAGGGTACGGGTAATATGGAGCTGCAGCTTGACCGCCGTCTGGCTAATAAGCGCATCTATCCCGCCGTCGACCTCGTGGCCAGCAGCACGCGCCGTGATGACCTCCTTCAGGATCAGACGACCCAGAGCCGTATGTGGTCCGTGCGTAAGGGTGCTCTCCGAGATGAACCCCATCGAAGCGATGGAGAACGTCAAGAACCTGATGCTTCGCACCAAGGATAATGAGGAGTTCTTCGCCGAAGTGAATAGCTAATCCGTAGTGGTAGCTTAGTCAATACTTCTCTTTATCTTTGTAGAGCAAACATAATCACTACTAACACAAAATATCCTATCGCACAATGAGCAAGATCGGTATTTTCTACGGCTCTTCTACGGGCTCTACCTCCGAAGTAGCACAGCGTCTGGCTAAGGCCCTCGGCGCAGAAGCTAATGTATATGATGTCGCTGGCGCAGACGCTGCCGAAGCAGCTGCCTTCGATGTCCTCCTCCTCGGTTCCTCTACGTGGGGCATCGGTGACCCTGCAGGACGACTGGGAAGACTTCCTCCCCAAGCTCGCCGAGCAGAACCTCGCTGGCAAGAAGGTAGCCCTCTTCGGCTGCGGTGATGCGGACAGCTATCCCGACAGCTTCTGCGAAGCTATCGCTAAGCTCCACGAAGGTCTCGCTGGTACGGGCTGCTCCTTCATCGGTGCTTACAGGCCCGAAGGCTACAGCTACGATGCTACCGAAACAGAGCAGGATGGCAAGCTCATCGGTCTCTGCCTCGACGAAGCTAACCAGTCTGACCTCACCGACGAACGTATCGAAAGAGTGGGTCGCTCTGTTGCAGTCGCAGCTCTGAGAGCCTCCGTCAGCACGACACTTATAAGGGTTGCCCTTCGGCTGTCTCCCCGTGGAGTACAGCCGAAGGGCAACTTCTTCTTTATCGTATAGTTAAGTAGCTCACTTTTCATCACTATCATCATTAAATACACTATGAAACGAACCGCACTCCTGGCAGCTTTTGCCCTCGCTTCCGCTTGGGCAACTCCCTCTGCCGAGGCTTGCTCCGACTTGATCGTGGGCAAGAAGGCGTCGATCGATGGCTCCCGTAATGGTTAGCTATTCGGCTGACTCACACACGCTCTACGGCGACCTTGTCCACTATCCAGCGAAGGCTTGGGGCAGGGGCTGATGCTTCAGATCCACGAATGGGACACTGGCAAGCCTCTCGGCTACATCCCTCAGGCACCTGTCACCTACAATGTTGTGGGGAATATGAACGAGCATCAAGTCGCCATCACCGAAAGTACCTGGGGCGGACGCAAGGGCTCCACGATCCCTTCAGGGTATTATGGACTATGGTAGCCTCATCTACGTGGCACTCCAACGCTCCCGCTCAGCGCGCGAAGCTATCCGCGTGATGACCGACCTCGTCCGTGACTACGGCTACTACAGCTCAGGGCGAATCCTTCACCATCGCCGACAAGAACGAAGTGTGGATCATGGAGCTAATAGGTAAGGGCCCGAAGAAGAGGGAGCTACTTGGGTAGCCATCCGCATCCCCGACGAAGCTATTGCAGCCCACGCTAACCAAGCACGCATCCACAAAGATCCCTTCGGTGACAAGAAGAACTGTATGTACGAGAAGGATGTCGTCAATGTGGCTCGCGAGAACGGGTGGTTCAAGGGTAAGGACAAGACTTTGACTTCCAGCAGGCCTACAATCCCTATGACTTCAGCGGTCTGCGTGCTTGCGAAGCCCGTGTGTGGAGCTTCTTCCGCAACTTCGATAAGGGGAATGGACAAGTACACCGAGCTGATTAAAGGGGAACGCTTCGAAGAACCTCTCCCCCTCTACATCATCCCCGACCGCAAGGTGAGCCTCGCCGATGTTCGCCAAGGGATGCGTAACCACTACGAAGGTACGCCTCTCTCTATGACCAATGACCCAGGGCAGGTGCCTACAAAGGTGCCTTACCGCTGGCGTCCGATGACCTTCAAGAGCGAAGGTCGTGAGTACTTCAATGAGCGCGCCATCGCTACACAGCAGACGGGCTTCGTGCTCATCGCTCAGCTGCGTAGCTGGCTGCCTGATGCTGTTGGTGGAATCTTGTGGTTTGGTGTCGATGATGCCAATACCGCTGTCCTGACGCCTATGTCGCATCCATCACCGAGATCCCCGAATGCTACCGCCGTGGCAACGGGAGTATGTCGGAGTTCAGCTGGACTTCCGCCTTCTGGATCCACAACTGGGTCGCTAATATGGCGTACAACCGCTACGAACCAATGATCCGCGACATCCGCCCCTGTGCAGAAGGAGCTTGAAGATAGCTACACCGAACTGGTGAAGAACACCGATGCTCAGGCACTCGAGCTACTCAAGAGCGATCCTGCAAAGGCTTCGGCTACCTCACAGGTGTCTGCACCAAGGTCGCTAACGAGACGACGGCACGCTGGAAGAAGCTCGGCGAATATCTCCTCGTCAAGTACATGGACGGCAACGTCAAGAAGGAGAAGGATGGCAAGTTCGAAGAGAACGAGTTGCAGCCAGATCGTGATGCCTAACTTCCCTGGCTACGAGCCAAGAGTACTACGACCAAGTAGCTAAGAGCGGCGAAGCAAGCACCTCGGAAGTCCCCCAGGCGGTAGTAATCGCCCCCGCTTAACTGGGGCTGCAGGGACTATGCCACGGTATAGTTCCTTGTAGCCTTTAGGGAGAACGAAGCGTACATAATGATACCTCCGCTCAATGCCACTTGAAATCGCTGATTATCCGGGATATTTGTGGGGGCGACAGACAAGTGCGCCCACAAAACAGATCGTCATTTTGGTTACATTCATGTTACATTGACGGGCTTCGGATAGCATTAGAAGGCGGTATGTGTTACATCCGAACACTGATGGGCTGAGATAGCCCCATAGAACGCTCACAGCGGGCGCAAACGCTTGAAATGAGGCGGTTATAGCAGGGTCTCCCTCGCTATAACCGCCTATGCTGTTATTACTCCCTTCACTCTCTTGCTCCCTGAGGTCTCCTGAGTCCCATAGAAGCACTCCGAGGGGCCTTTGAGGGGGACACTTAGGAGACTGTTTAGGGGGACAAGGGGTTTGGAGTTTTGAGGGGACAGTTAGGGGGACAAAAATAAAGTCGTATCGGTGATGAGTCTGGGTAGATATATCACAGTTGGTACATCTACACTCGCTATTCTCTTTTTGAGTTATATGGGGTAGTGTATCGCTAACGCAAACTTATAGTGCTGTATCTCAATAGAATTGCGACAATTAGACCTCTTTATTGATAAGAACCTGAAGCATCTGATGTAACTGCTGGATTTGATTATCCTTCTCTTGGAGTTGTCGGTCTCTTTCTTGGAGCAGTTGCATGCACATCTCCAACTGTTGGCACATAGATACATTAGCACTTGCTGACGAACTATCTCCATGCGCTATTGCATAAGCAAGATTCCCTTGTTCTTGGTTTTGATATGTTCACGCGATGCTCAGTATTACCTTCTGATATAGAGCTATCAACACCTGTAATAGAGCCAACGAGCGGATACTTGAGGCAATTCCTGAAAAGCGCACGGGTGATTATCTCGCCCCAGTTCACTTTTTCAAGCCACTTCCTCGAAAAGCAGAGTCGGATATTCCGATGGTGGAGCAAAAAGCCTTAATTGCTATATTATTTTGCTTTAGGTAGTTACGCAACCTTGATTTTATAGGGGCGTTAATTTTGTCGCCTATCTCTTGCACGGGTCAGAATTTAGTCGTTACTTTTGCAGTGTTGTTAGGACTTAACAACGATGTAAAGATAAACAGAATAGAGCTAGAGACAATGGAAAAGGAAACGCTAGAGATTATCGGGCGCATTCTTGAGACTGCTAAAGCAGGAAGGCAAGGTATTTTACTGCACAGACGACTACGGAGGACTCATCAGAGTCCTAAGAGAGAGACGCCATCTTCAATCTGACCTTCCTTATGGGATGCGACCTCATCGAGAAGGGAGTATGACGGCATCCTGCCTCACTGGGATGGCAAGTTCCCCGAGGGGTACGATTATGTGTCCTTCCTCTCGGAGGGTACTTGGGTATATCAATACGCCCTACCACGTATCGCATCACAATCTAAATAAGAACTATGAGCAAGAAAATCACCAAGGGTGAGGTTCTCACCAGCCTCCTCAACGCCATCTCCCAATGTGCCTACGTGAGGCATCTATAGTAGCCAGTGGCAAGACTCGGGAGCTGTACAACGGACAGAGCTTCTTCTTCATCACCTACCTCAGGGCGAGGAGACCAGGAGTTCCTAGGGGAGAGACAGTCTCTCACCTATTGGGATGAGGAAGGCTTCCCCAAGGAGCATAAGATTTACCACTTCCGCAGTGAAGATGGTGTGATTACCGAGCTGGCTATCGAGACGAAGTATATAGAGAAGCACTAAATATCAATCTACCATCCAATGAACGCAATGCAACGACACATCGAAGTCCCCTCAGATGTCCCAAAGGGCATTATGCAGGAACTCGGCATCACGGAGGCGGTCTCGCTTGCACTGAAGTACAAGCGTGACGGCGAGGACTCGCAGAAGGCACGACAGCTCGCCCCTTGCCCAGGGCGGACAGGTGTACTGCACCATCCCTGAGTGCGAGACCATTCACGATGCCGATGGGAAGATGACGCAGGTCTTCCCCAATGGCGCACGCCTCATCATCGATAAGACGACCAGCGAAGGGCGCATCGAGTACAATGGACGTGAAGTGAGCGTCCACTATCACGTCACCATCAGTATGCTTGCAGGGCTTCAAAGCCTCGCCTCCAGCCTCTGAGACCTATGCTCCAGCACTACGGAAAATCCACGGTGATAGACCTTTCCGACCTCATGGAGGATCGACGGACTGCCGAAAGATCAGTCCGAGTGCTAGCACCTGTGGTTACTTACTCTAATTATAAGCTTCTCCCTAAGAGGGAAAATCAATGTCGTGCGTCAGGGTAAAAGGAAAGTAACTCTGCCCTCATCGACTACGATAGCTTGCCCCGAGAGCTCCGAGACAAGGTAGATCAGCGGGATTGGGAGCGATGCAGTGCAGTGGCGGTACTCCGCAAGTGGTTCAGCGACCACTACCAGCGAGATCGCCAAGCTCAAGAGTACTACCCTAAAGCGCCTGCGGGAGCTTTAACCTCACCCCTCTCTTGAGCGTATAGCCCAGCTGACAGAGGAGTACATCGATGAATGCGTCAGTACTACAGAGCGTACCCGGAGCTTTACAAGCGGATATACGCCTCTTGAAGCGAGTGATGGGAGGTAGTAAGAAGGTGCTGGGAACAACGGCAGTGCTATTAGCTACTATCGCCAAGAGTCGGGCATACACTCCCTCAGAGTGCCCCCGATTCAGGAAGGCGCTACGGGAGTTTGAGCAGAAGGGCTACGAAAGTCCCATAAGCAAGAAGTTCGGCAGCCAACAGACCTGCAAGGTCGATCACGACACGCTCCTCCTCCTTGCCATCGACAACGATGACACCCGACCATACAATAGCACGGTGGCAGACCGCTACAGTGACTTCGTCGAAGGCTTGGTAGCTATCTACAATCCCGAGACGGGTGAGCTGGTACGACAATCGCCGAGTACAAGCCCTCTCCGCCTCTACGGTTGCCTTCTACCTCAATACTTGAGGCAAAGGCACTGCAGGTAAGGTGCACGATGATTATCAGACGCTGGCGAGGCAAGCACCAGCCCTACGTGATGCGTAAGCGCCCCAACGATGTCCCCTCTCGAAGATTTCCCTCGACGACCGAGATCTCAAGATCAAGGTCAACTGGAGAGAGCAGGGCATCAGCGAGACCGTCAGCCTAAAAATCTATGTGGCTTACGACTTGGCAAGCCAAGCAATCATCGGGTACGCCTTCTCTGGGAAGAAGCGCCACGACATCTTCATCGGCTGTCTGCGCTCGACCTTCGCACGCTCCTCTCGCTTGGGCTACCTTGCCCGCATGAGGCAGAGGTGGAACAGCATCTGGTATCGGACTTCCGCACCTCTCTGATGGCAGATGGGGCACTCTTCCCTAAGGCACTCTTCCTTGCCCCTGGGAACTCGCAGGCAAAGGGCGCTGAGCACTTCAATAGGCTCTTCAAATACACGATAGAGAAGGAGTACATCCCCAACACTGGTCGACACTACGCTAAGCTTGAGGCAAACCAGACCAGCGAGGAGAAGAGCTTCGACAGAGCATAACGATCGCTTCAAGGTCAAAGCTTGGGCGTATGAGGGATGCCGTCGCCTGCTATGAGGAACTCATCTATAAGTACAACCACTCACCGCATACGCAACAGAAGCGTACTGGGGCGGGCGTACTCGCTGGGAAGTCCTACAGCAGTCAGTCAACCCCGAACTGGCAAGCATCGATAAGCATCGCTTAGCAGTCTTGCTCGGAGCATCGGGCAACCTCGGTACGTCGAGGGGCTATCAAGGCGAACTACCGCTCCTTCGCATTGTCGCCCCAAGCTATCAGGGAAGCTAAAAGGACCGCAACGGCAAGGTAGATGCTTACTGGTGGGGAGCAGGAGGAGGACAGATGGATGCGGTCTACATCTACGAAGGTGGACGCTACATCGAGACTGCCACGGAGGTCGAACGCTTCAATGAGGCGACGATCGAACAGACAGCGGAGGATCGCAAGAAGCTACACGGACAGCTACAGCGTGTAAAGTCCTTCGACACCTACATCACGGAGCGTCTCCCTGATAAGGCCTCGCCTGCTGAAGGAAGAGACACACCGAATGCTTACTGACCTCCGAGCCTCAGAGAGGTGGTCACGCTACGCCGAGGCGAGGATGGTGAGCTCCACGACGAGAAACGAAACAGAGGACTGGCTGGTAACCTCCCCGAGGTGGATGACATCCGAGCAAGAGCGCTAGCAGACCTGTAAGAATAGTAATCGAACACTAATTAAATCAGATTAGAAATGGAGTACAACGGAAAAGACTACTGGACTCGAGAGGAGCTTATCGAGACGTTCGATGGAGGAGGGTTCAATGAACTGGACAAGGAAGGTGCCTTTGGGTATCGCCCTATGCATCCCCGAGATCTACGATGGAATAGTCTACGACTTTGAGAGATTCAGCTCAAAAGTTAAGTCGGCACTGACGATGCAATCCCTTCTGTCCCGACTAGCCACGAAGATGACGATGGTATTTGAGCCCTGCTATATGTGGATGATCTCAAGAGGGTCTTTGGCGAAGAACGAGCCAAAACGACTACGAAAGAGAGCTCCTTTGGTAAGGCTTATAAGAGTGACAGTGGGAGATCTACTCGAGGAAAAGCACTTCACCCGCTGGGCAAAGAAACTAATCAAGGAATTATGGAACTAACGAAAGAACTCAGGGGCGCACGCTCGAGCAATACTCACCGACCGTGCTAACTACCCCAGCGACGTAAAGCATGCACTGCCCTCGGCATCTCCCCGAGTGTGTACAATGCCCTAAAGAAGGGAAAGCTCGAGAAACAGCTGAGTGAGACTGCTTGGCTGAGCATTGCCCGACGACTCAACGTGCCCTGCGTGGCGAAATCGAATGGAAGGTCGCACCAGCCGCCACCTATGATTATGTGACGGGACAGCTGGAAGCGTGTCAGGAGCGAAGTCTCTCTGCCCTCCTCTGCGACCTGCCGAATATCGGCAAGACCTTCTCAGCTCGGCAATACGCTCGGACGCATAAGAATGTCGTCTACGTGGACTGCTCTCAGGTCAAGACGAAGGTCTCGTCTGGTGCGACAGATTGCCCTGGCTTTGGCTTAGAAAGCCAAGGGTAGGTATGAGAGATCTACGCTAACCTCGTCTACTACGTCAAGAGCCTCCACCAGCCCCTGATCATCCTTGACGAGGCGGGAGACCTGCAGTATGAAGCCTTCCTCGAGCTCAAAGCCTTGTGGAATGCGCTGAGAATGCCTGCGGATGGTATATGATGGTGCTGACGGCTTGCGAGCGAAAGATTGAGCGAAGCATCGACTGCCGAAAGGTCGGCTATACCGAGCTCTTCTCCCGTTTTGGAGATGCCTACCGCCAGGTGACACCGCTCGATGGGGAGGAACGCAAGAACTTTCTCCTGCGCCAGGTGGTCGAGGTGGCAAAAGCTCAACGCCCCCAGGGGTGGATGCTGTTAGTCTTGCTCGAAAGTCAGGAGCCTTCGTAGAGCTTACACCGAGATCGAGAAACTGAAACTACAAGCTGGGGCATAAGCTATGGAAAGAGCCTACTCACCTTCCGAAATCCTCAAGAAGAAGATCCCGAGCATCCCCTTTGAGGGTATGGCGTGACGCCTTGGAGAGCCTGGACGTACAGGTGTCTGGCCTCATCTGGGGAGAAGCGCCAATGGGAAGAGCTCCTTTGCGATGCAACTGGCAAGAGAGCTGACTAAGCACGGTAAGGTAGCTCTACAACTCGTTGGAAGGTCCTCTCCCTCTCCTTCCAAAACAATATGCGCTCGATGCTGAATGGAGGGAAGCTCGGGACGCTTCAGTCCTCGACAGAAGCCGATAGAAGCCCTTACCGAGCGCCTCAAGCGCCAACGCTCCCCAGACTTCGTCATCATCGACTCCCTGCAGTACACAGGTATGAACTATAAGGAGTACAAGAAGCTCAAGGAGCAATTCCCGAACAAGCTCTTCGTCTTCGTATCGCACGCCGATGGGGAGAAGCCAAAAGTGGTCGACTGCTGTCAGCATCCAATATGATGCCGACATGAAAATCCCTAGCACAGGGATACCGAGCAATATGCAAGGGACGATTCATGCCCGAATCAGGTAAGCACTACAGCATCTGGGCTGAAGCAGAGGTGAAGTACTGGGGGCTTGAAACAGAACAAGACAATGAACCCTCAATACTAACTAGTAACTAAGAAAGAATTATGGACTACGTAAGCGTAAGCACCGTGAGCGAGTCTGATCGCTCTACTCCTATGTAAGCACCTTTTAATAGATCCTCGACGTAAAGAGCTTGAAGAGCAGAAAAGAAAAACATAAAGATGACCTGAGAGAGCTCTATAATCTCCGAGGACAAAACGCCTGCCTAAGCGAAGAGCTGGAACAGCTAAAAGGCGAAGAGTGAAGACGACCTCCGAAAGCTCCGAGAGGAGAATAATGACCCTAGTTCAGAACTGGATAAGTTCAAAGCATACAACTCCCTAATGTTGATTGTAGTTTGGAAAACCCATCAGGAATTTTTTTGAAAAAGGAGAGACAACGAAATCAATAGTCTGCGTCAGCAGAAGGAGGCTCTGGAGAAGAGCTCCTGGAGCAGGTCGATAATCAAACGGAAGAAAGCGATGGCAAAAGCGTGATTCTTACGCCGTCTTCTTCGCCTTGCTCAAGAGGATGCCAGGGGCGACTAAAGAAGATCTGGTCGATCAGAGGACAGGCGGTCGCACCTCCTCCCTGAAGGAGATGACCGACCGAGAATACAATCAGATGATCTCGGCGCTTCGCTCCCAGGTGGATAATCTCGAGGAGAAGAAGAAGGCTCGATCGGCGGTACTAAAACAAATCAGCTCTATGGCATAGATACAACAGACTGGGATGCGGGTAGATCACTTCTGCTCTAGTCCTCGCATCGCAGGGAAAGCATTCCGCCACCTCACCATAGCAGAGCTGAAGACACTCCGAGTGAAGATGCTGTCGATACGCAATAAGGCGGAGCTGAAGGGCTATAGAGCAGCGCAGGGCGGCGTTAGGTGGCGAGATCACCCAAGGACAACTACCCTAACTAATGACACATGGGACGAATGAGACAGGCTGCCAAGCGTCATCTGGAGCAGTCCCTACCAGCAGGATATCGAAATGTGCGAGCGAGAGCGTGAGGAGCTCCTCAAGCGGATACGAGCCGACACGGCGACGCCAGCTGAGCGAAGACGCTATAACACGCTCGGCTGGAAGATAGAAGCGGTGAAGCAGCGCAAGGACAAGTGCTACCGCGCTGGAGTAGCAGAACCAATTAAAATCATGCAATAAGTAAGATGGAACAACAAGAAAACAAGACGGTGGCTATCACCGAAGAGCAGCTGGCCGAGTACCAGCGCCTCAAAGAGCAAAGACAAGCACGCGCAGAAGAGCAGCGTGCCAAGAATGAACGCGAGGACTTCGCAAGCTCCTGCGAGGAGACGGTCTCCGAGACATTCGGAGAGCTGAAGGCTGCGAATGAAGCTCTCAAGCGTGCGAAGATGCGTGTCCTATCAGCCTTCAGCTCGCTTCTGGAGCTTAAAATCTCCCTCATCGGGGGAAGGAGCAGGGGCAGCATACCTTCCGGAAATGAGGAGGCTAATCAGCGCATCACGATTGGGAAATATAAAAGGTCTCCTATGACGCAACGGCAGACGCTGGTATCTCCCTCATCGAAAGAGTCACTCGCGTCGATGGCTGATGGAGAGAAGTCGCGAAGCTCGTGCGCATCATCCTCGACCTCCTCTCACGTGATGGCCGCGGTCAGCTTCAGGCGGAGAACGTCGTACAGCTCGATAAGTATGTCGAAATGGTGGCAGACCCACGCTTTGCCCGAGGCGTGACTATCATAAAGGAAGCCTTCTTAGCTGAGTGGACGCGCGTCTTCATCCGTGCCGAAGAGAAGGACGAGAAAGGCAGTGGGTCAACATCCCCCTATCGATGGTCGAAGTATGACGTACGATCTCATGGGATCTGCGCAGAATCTAACAGACGAAGAAATATGAATAAATGGTATTTGTGTACCGTCGCCTATGAACGTCAGGGCGACGAGATAGGGACTTCGAAAGGTCTCTGAAAGTTATCTGGTGGATGCCCCTCTCCTTCACGGAGGCTGAGGAGCGTATCATCAAGGAGGTAACACCCTTCGTTTTCGTGCGGGGTGCTCGAAGTGGTGAACATCCGCCCAATGAGATTGGCAGATATGCTGATCAGTAACAACGGTAGCAACTACTACCGCGGGAAGGTCAACTTGTCACGCTGAATGCGAGCTCGGGGCAGGAGCGTAAGACCTCCGTTGCAATGGTGGTCAGAGAGGACTCCTTGCTCTCGGCTGTGACTTGCTGAGTCTCACCTAAAGCGAGAGCCTCTCTCGTATGAGATCGTCAGCATTGCAGACCTCGGCATCCTCGATGTATATCAGTATGTCGCACCTAAACGAGATGACGTATGATTATAGCTGTTGACTTCGACGGCACACTCTGTGAGAGTGCCTATCCAAATATCGGGGGTGTGATGCCTGGTGCGAAAAAGAGCCTCGATGAGCTCCGCGAGAAGGGCCACTACATCATCATCTGGACTTGCCGAACAGGAGAGCTGCTTGTCAAAGCGATCAACTGGCTACTTGAGGTGGGCATCCCTTTTGACCGAGTGAATGACCACGAGCCTGAGAACCTCGCGATCTATGGCGATGGAGGCAAAAAGGTCTACGCCAATGTCTACATCGACGACAAGAACCTCGGGAGGCTTCCCCTGGCTGGTACGAGACGATGCGACTGCTAAGGGCTCACCCCCGACTACTAAGCAGATCTGCTACGATTGAGGGGCGTGTGGCAACAGCTACACGCCCCTCAATTATTGCTGAGAGGTATATTGGAGGTATCTTTGTGGTAGATAATCCCCACCACATCAGTAATATGCCCAAGGTCGAAGTAAAGAGCTCATAGAGCGCCGAAATCGTGACCTCTATAGGACTACCGCCACCTTATGGATGTGAAGAAGTTGCGCTACTCGGCAATCATCACTATGCTCTCCGAGAAGTATTACATCTCGGAGTTCACGGTGCTTGATGTGCTGCGCTCATGCATCCGAGAGGAGGATGAGCCCAAGGAGGCAAGAAGGAGTTTACAGGCTTTTAGGGTCTCTCGATGGAAGTCTCGAGCGCAATCCTCACAGGAGAGCTTTGGGAGTTGTTTGTCGAGTGATAACCTCTGATACCCGACACGTGTAGGTCTCCTGGTAGACCTTAAATGCCATGATCAAACGTGTAGAACTTGCTTTCTGTTCGGACTAGCCCTGACCCCGAACTTCCCAGACGGATGGAAACCCCTGGAGGAGTTGATGCATGCGTGCGCGCATCTCCTCGCGCTGTTGAATGAACATCTCTGTGCCACTACCGACGTGGGTGTCCTCGTAGCAGTCGATGAGTAAGCGCGCCTTGATGCGTGCTTCTCCGAACTGGCTCCCCCCTTGTATCTCGCTCCAGTCGACCTGCTCTAGGTCAACAAGTACTGCAGGGTATGTGAGCTCATACATGAGCTTACCCTCGTCATCTACAACCTCCAGCTGTCCATAGTCTTCGTCTACGACCATTAGCTCTGGCATGCCATTAGAAATATGCTGTATGATGGGCAGAATTAAATACTCCATAGTTATTCCTTGAGTGCGTTATCGCTAACCTTGTTAATACTCTTGATGATCTCTTCGTTGATACGCTCGCGTAGCTCCTTACTCTCGCCGATGAACTGTCGCTTGGGCATACGTACCTTGATCATCAGCTTGTCACGTGCGCCTAATGCTATGCGCTTCCACTTCTCGGCAGCCTCTCCTCCCTTGTCTCCCCCAGCGTCGTAGTACTGCGCCCAAAACCACTTGCGCATTTTGGGCGTGACAGTGGGGTTAGAGATAAGCATACCGCCCTCATTGTGTATGCGGGCATAAGGGACGGGGTTGTAAACCAGTACAGAAGCTCTACTCGGCACAGCTTCAATGCTACCTCATTAAGTGGTTGCGTGCGGAGGTGAGCGTGCGGTACTGAGCCGAGGTGCTTGATCCTCCCCTCTCGCTGGGCACGCTGCCATGGACGCAAGCCTCCATCGACGAACCCCTGACTGTCGGAAGTTAGCCTTGTAGTGTTGCTTCGCCAGGACCGCAACCTTGCGAGGTAAGACTACATTGATCTCCTTCTCGTACTCTGCGGTGAGGCGGCAATGACCTTAACGAGTTTAGCAGATTGCATATATTTTATATTTATTACTATCTTTGCAGTGGTGATGTACTCCCGAAAGGGGACATGTCGTTCGATTAGACCTCATCCCATTTTGAAGTTGGATGAGGGCTCTAATTTCTATACATTCATTTCTATTACCTCACTACGGCCTCTAACGACAATATACAACTTCCTTTATTTGTGCCTCTGACCCTCTTGTCGCCAAGATGTTCTTGTAACTATTGATACTATCAATAATCTTCTGTTCTGAGTACATATCTGCATCGTGGAAGTACAAGCAAAGGCCATCTGAGTTAGAGGAGATATCAACTCGCTTATTATACTTAAGTTGCTTATTCTGTCTCAGTGAGCGCATTTACGTAGTTGCTACTGGAGCAGTGATACTGCGTATATCCATTACCCGACCATTAGTGATATATCAAGAGCGGGTAGCGTATTTCCATCCTTACCTCTTGCCTGCTCATCAAGTCTGATAACCTATGTCCCATCTTGAAGAGCTGTTCAGCATGTTTCTTCGAGCTTACTGGCTGTCATATTCGAAGTAAACCTCTTTGTGAACATTGGCGGTGATGTTCTTGCGATGGTGGCTAGTAGCCCCTGTTTCTTCGTCAAATTGAACGTCCTTATAGTCTGGATTATCTTTTAGTTACCCATTTCAGCCTCGTCGATTAGCTATGAACAGAGCCTTGTCTACATAAGGGCAGTTATGGCAGTCCTTGACTCGATTAGAGATGCTTGCGCACCCAGCCCTTAATGCCCTTTGAGGAGTAGAACGGGCACTTGGCGCAGCTCTCGGGATAGTAAGGGTGCTTATCCGTGATGAGCCCCTTATAGGCGGGGTTTCCTTCAAGTCCGCGCTGTGCCTGATGCTCTGGCTTTGCAGCCTCCTTGCGCTCTTCGGTGTCGAGCCGTTGCACGTCAGCATCGGTGGCATCAAGGGAACACTTGCAGTTCCATCGGTCACCTGGCCGATGCTCTTGCCAGAAGGGGATCATCCACGGGGAGGATGACTGGCTTCGACCAGAACACCTGATGACTTGACTCGGGAGATACCGACGTGGTAGGCATCCACTGCAGGTTGGGGAAAATATCCTTATTGGCTTCAAATTCGAGCCAGTCGGCCGCCTGATGAGCACGTATGACAGCAGAGTCGTACTCTGTGCGAAGCCATGAGCCTACCTGATGGCGAGCGATGGGTGCAACAGCCTTGCGCCACTCCTCGAAGGAGCGGAGCTTACCGTCCTCACCTATAAGACGCTCCGCCATCTTTGTTCCCCATTGCGTGGGTCTTGAAGACGGAGAATACCTCGTTAGAGTGGCGGATGCTTCGCAAGAAGCCTTCCTCGTGAGTAGGTGGGTTCATGCTCTCGGAGAGCCCTTGCACAGCCCCTAGAATTCATAATGCGCAGCACCTCCTCCACGCTGTTGGCTCGATGTCGTTAGAGACATCAAACCCGTCGTATATCTTGTGTGAAAGCCCTCCAGCACATCAGGGAGAATACCGCTTCTGGTGGAGTGGAGTTGCTTATGGATGAGCAAGAGGCGCAGGGACAACCATAGTAGAGCTCGTTGATCAGAAGTCGTTGTCCGCCCCGAGAGGAGTCTCCCTGGGGCTAAACCGAAAAATGCGCCAGCCTGTCCTTGATCCCCTTGCTTCCCTTTGTCGTCTTTCGTAGGCTCTTCGGGTGGCGTTTTATCATCCTTCGAAGCCCTCCGAGGGCATCAGCAAGCACTTTTCGACGCTCCTCAAGTTCGGCCATCTGCTCGTCGAAGTCCTCGGGCTTTTTCACTCCGAGGGTCTCGTACACGTCGTCAGGGTCGAGTGGTAGGTTGAGCTGCTGCATCTTGAGGTAGATGTCCGCTTGGCGCGCGGTGTCAACCTCCTTGCGCTTTGCGCTGACAAACTTCCCACCAGAGACTTTGGAATCCAAGTGACTCAAAGATGGGGGAGCATGTAGTAGTTGAGGACATCAAGGACTGTGTTGCAGTCATCTTCGTTGAGCTCCTCCTCTACCGCCTTGTGAACAGTGCCGAGTGCTTGCGTGCCTGTGGATGACGCCGAGGTGGTGAGGGTGTTGCCAAGGACACGCACAGCGATCTGATTGTCCCAGTAGTCCGTGAAGTCTTTGAAGAGCTCAGATGTGCCAGACTTCGCATTGCTCTCGACAAACTGGAAGTTGCTCTCCGCTGGATGGATGTACACGGCATTGTTGCCTCGCTGGCGGGCATCAAGAAGGAGCTGTCGACGTGTCTCTTCATCGCCAGCATTATAGGTGTACTCCTGAATTGGAATAGCATAGAGTTCGCAGTACTTAGCCCAGTCTGCGTAGTTATTTCGCTTGTAGAGGACAGCTACGAGGATTTGAGCCAGATGCTGTCACGCCCGCTCCGACGAACAGCATGTTGGGGATTCGGAGATGGGAGTCCCATTGCTGTCTGTCTCGGTGCCTGAGTAGGACCTGATTGACGGGGTCGTAGTGCTTGCGAGGCACGGAGTAGAATCGGATGTCCCCCTCATCATCAGTGTAGAACTGTAAGAGCGAGAATCCCCAGAACTGCGCCAGGATGATTTCTCACGCAGCTGCTTCATCCAAGGAGACGCGAGCTGGCGGTTGATCTCTTCGTCGGGTACGCCGTCTCGAGAGAATCTAATGGGCACCTTAGTAACCCCTTCAGGCGCTTGGCTAATACGCCAGCAAGGTGCAGGTCCATGAGCGCCGACTCATACATATCGTATAGTCGAGAGCGGAAGGAGAAGTCTACCGCCTTTGCGGAGTTGATTGCATTGATGTACTTCTGTATGTCGAAGTAGAAGAGCTCAGGGGCGCTAAGGACGATATCAACAACCTCTCTGCTGTTGTATGATCCCTCAGAGATGAGTCGAGCAGGCTGAGTAGTTGCCTTATGATACTGCTTTGTTTTCTTCCGTGCCATTGTCGAGGGTGTGGGGGTGAGGCTCACTGCTTGCTTGGCTATCCAGCACTCGGAGAGGCACTGCTTGATGTGCTAAGCGCAGAGAGAATGAAGTGCTTGTATTGGTTGAGCGTGGAGACCTGATAGTAGTATGCCTCCTCCTCTGAGAGCCCCATCTTGATGATGGTCGGTAGATTCACGCCGTCAAAGAGCTTGGCGAAGGTGAATTTCTCCGAGGAAGTTGCGCTGGTTGGTCTCGTCCAGCCATACGTGGCGTGTGACGGGGTATCCTCCAGCGTGGTATAGCTGAAGCCACGAAGCACCCGATCGTCGCAGAGATCGTTGTATGGGCGGTAGATGACCTCCGCCACCCTCATGCAGAGGGGCGGTGGTCAAATACTTCGGGTGAGATAGGTGTACTGCTTTGGAGCTCCCTCTTCGCTGTCGATCTCCTGGAGGTCATAGGCGAGGAGGTAGCGCTCATTGAGCAGGGTCGATGCAGTAGAGGAGCTTACCGCTCATATAGGGGTGCCGCTTTGGCGATCTGTCGTTACCATTTGCTGAGGTCTGGTCTTTCGTCAAGTAGGAACTCATAGTGCTTTGAGCTTGCGGAGCTCTTCGAGAGGAGGCTTTTGATCACCTTGCCACGGAAGATGGGCACGATGAACTGTCGTCTCCAGTCCCATTTCGTAATCATACCGCCATCTGAATAGGTGCCATATCCAATGTGATCGGTGGCGTAAAGTTCATCATCGCTACGACCACCAACATCATTATTAATAGCGCAACCCTATATTGACGTTTCCATCTCGCCGTTGAAGGATATCGAGGGTATCTACCACCAATGACTTGTAGCGTATTGGGAGTACCTGAGTCCGATACTCTTTCATATTTAGTCAATGGATGTATTCTGCGTTCTCTGCCATTAAAGTGCCTCCATTCTCTAACCCATAAGAGTTTGGTGTAGCCATCTCCAAGACCAGCATTCTTCCTTCTCATAGTAACAGCACTACGAATGGCATCATTCTTTGAGAAGGAGCAGAATCACCATTTCTGCTGAAGGTTGATAAAGAGAGTATTACACGAGCAGGAAGCCAGATATACCCAGATATGGAAGGACATGAACACGTTGAGAACGTAAGGTTGTGACTCTTATCCTCTCGAAGGAGTCCTGGGTTAAATGAAGTCCGACCGTTAGTATTACGAGCTGTTGTGCCACGCATACCCGCATCTGGGAATGAGTAAAAGCTACCAAAACTGTTCGCGTATTCTTGGGTGCCTTCTCCCCAACCATAGACATCTCTTAAGTTAAAGTTGCCGTTGTACGCCCAAATCAAGTTTCGCAGATCCTTATATTCTTCATAGGATACATAGTCGTAGAATCTATGCACCTGAATGAGCTTATACTTCATCTCATCTTGTCTGCCAAGTTTTTATTCTCTCCTATTGTCAGTTCAGGAAGGCTCTCTCCAACTTGCCAGTGCAATGGTACAGCTGCGATCCAAGTCTCTTTATGCTCTTGCCAATTTGGCTCCCAGTCGGCTGGATTTTTCTGAGTTCGTCAGCCATATTTCCATCTCGTCATCGATGAATCTGGTAAAGACAGAGTGTAAAGATGAGTAGCTCCTTCTGGAATTGATGCCGAATAGTCAAGGACAAAAAGTGGGTATTCCTCATTGGACAAACGAGATCACCTTGAGGATAACTCCTGCTGCATTTGTGAATACGGCAGACAGCATATACCCTCTCCCATTTGTAGCGATTTTTCAAAAAGGAGCTGGTTGTTTGTAGTCTGGGTATCGTACATGTTCTGATGGATTATCTCCATTAGAAAACCCATTATTACAAATCGGAAACTTTACCCTGCTTATACCCTTGGACGGGGATTTTTATGTAGGAGTAACAGTTACAGTCTATCTTATTGACATATCCAGCTTTGTGCTTATAGATACACTCGGAGATATTCTTCCCCAGATCCCTTAGGGCAACGGATATAATGATAGAGTACAGGCTTGAGTTCCTCTCAATGGCATGAAGGTCGTATAGCTTCCCTTCTGGACGGCGCGGCTCATCGAGAAGCGAACATACACCTGGTAGTCGGTGCAAGTGTCCCCATCGATGGATGCCTTTATACCAGTAGTGTGGCTCGTTTACCCAAATTCCACCCTCTTCGGCGTCAGCGAGGTTGGTCGGCGTGGATAGGTCTTGTGTGAGCCCGTCAGCGTAGTATCCGAAGTGATCGTCTCTGAGGGGATAAAGCGACCATCTCACCGCTCTCTTCGCGACCGCGCCATCGGTGGCGTGCTTTGAAGATGCGCAGGAGGTGTCCAGATGGGGCGTAAGGCTTGGTAAAGCCGAACCCCGTCTGATTGTCGTGGTTGAGACCAGCGGTCAGTGGCCAGCACCTCCGCGTGAAGCCGCGTTTATCCACCGTGCGGTTGACGTACCCCTACGATGGTGTACTCGGGTTGTCGGATGCTGAGCTCGGGGAAGTGAGCAGCGAGCTTGTCGTACTCGATATCCGTGATGAATTGCGTTAGGCGGTACGTGCCTACGAGTGCGCAGGTCGTGGTGAGCGATCCTGACGCGGAGATCCCTCCTTGCTGAGGAAGCGGTTCAGCCAGGCAACGTCGCCCGTGCGGTCGATACCGACGATACGCAGGTGCGTGACGGCGCTAGCTGCTCCAGGAGCGTCTCCCCAGTCGATCTGTGGGCATCCCTCATGCCAGAGGCGGGTGACAGCCTCAGAGTTCAGTCCCCTACGATCCCTTCAGTAGTGAGCTTGGGAGGTAGCGTAGGCGCAGTGTTGTGAGCGTCTCGGTGAGGCGCAGCTCTGTAATGGGAGCTCCCATTGGCCAGCACGATGTCCGTAAGGATGGTGTTCGATGCGTCAAGCTTCTTCAGTCGCGGATTTCCCGTCAAGTCAAGCGAGAGCGGAATGAGGGAGCGAAGCCCTGCCACACTCAGCTCTTCACAGCACGACACGCACCCACAGTGACAGCCGTGAGGGTCGTCTGACCTGTGGTGCATGAGACGTTGAGCTGAGAGGCGGTAACACTTGTCGAAGTTTGCCGTACCAACGATGTAGGCGCTCACGTCTGAGAGGTCAAGCTCCGCCGCTACGACTCGCCCCGTAGATGTTCTGCGGGTCGTTGACGATGAGGTCCGTGTCAAGCTCCAGGGAGACCTTTGAGCCCGCTGCGTCCGCTCTCACCCCTGAGACGTGGGGAGCCTTAGAGGTGTAGCCGTAGCCGGCAGTAGCGCTCGCTGGCGGTGATGTTGATGCGCTTTCGTCAGTTTCGAGAACTGGTGAGCGAGTAGAGGCGCAGGGCATCGGCTCGGTAGGTACCTGCCAGGTGCTGTGCGTCGAGCAGGGCGAAGCGGTCATTAATCATCGCCGTGCGGTGAGCATAGCGTGAGCCCTGCAGACAGTAGAGGTAGTCGATGCCGCTTGCCGTGTAGGGCTGGAGGTACTTATACTCCCCATCCTTGTTGTACGCGCGCTCAGACCAGTTCCTCGCGAACTTGCCGTTGAGCATCTCCAGTACTCGCCCTCACTCAGTAGCGCGGATCTTCTGCGCCGTCTCGTGGAGCTTGTCGGGGAGTGCCTCTCTGACGAGCTGCCAAAGGAGGGAGTCGTGACCTGCATAGGCATAGGAGCCGATCGTCTCGTCGAAGGTGTTCTCGTCGATGGTGTAGTCGTAGACGACCTTACCATCGTTGCGTACCCCGAGGACCGTATCGTTGTCATAGGGCAGGAAGTACCAGTGCAAGCCGTCCCAGGTGGCAAGCATCATGTTCTTGGCGCGCTGGTCCACCATCATAAAGTACTCGGTGAGCACGTACCACCCCGTGAGGCTGTCTACGTCGAAGTAGTCGGCTACCTCACGCTTAAACTTGGTGGGATTGCCCTTGCAGTTGATGATCCACTTCCACAGGCGACGCACAGAGGTCTTCTGCGCCTCGCTGGCGGTATCCCATTCCACGCCGTCAGGGTGACGGGGAATTCGAGCGCAGTCTTAAAGCTCGCCATGTTGTCGGTGATGAACAGGGCAAGGGCTCAGAGTTGTTAGGAACTCCAGGCACATGCACTTCTCGTCCTTGATGAAGCCGAAGACTCTCACTGCCACTCTTGTCGTTGTTGAAGTTGTACTTGCCCAGGTAGGTGTTGTGGCCAGACCCATCGATGTCGAAGAAGGCATCCATCGGGAAGCCGTCGATAGCTATTCGAACGCCCTGCGAAGCCTTCTGGGGAGGAGTTAGAATGCCTGCTCTTCGGAAGGTCTCGTCGATGAGCTTCGCCAGCCCCGTATTGTGCGTCGACGAGCTCTCAGCGAAGTCCGCCTTAATCGTGAAGATCGAAACGGGTACGGCTCCAGGCGTAAAGGCATACTTAAGCTCCTGCTGTCTACACCTCCCACCGTGAGGGTGGTATTGTACTTCTTCTTGCGGTCGAGGTAGATGCGGTGGTTTTTGCGGGGTAGGTCGTGGAGGATGTCCCCTGGATACGTAGCCCCGCCCCTTGCAGACGAAGTCGTACTGCTTTGCCGAATCCCGAGTAGAAGTAGATGTCTACCGATACCTCGAACTTTTTGGTGTTGGTCTCGTTGACCAGGGCACGTTGCCCACGATGCGCAGCACGCTTCATTTCCCTGACTGCGGAGCTTGTCGAGGGAGACAGCTCCGTCGTCACCGAGAACATCGTTACGCTCATAGAGAGTTACAACCTCAGCAGCATCAGGGCGGGAAGCTATGTAGTTGCTGAGAACCTCGTCATCGGAGAGGGCACGGCCATAGAGGCGTACGGCACGCAGGCGTACGTCAGCATGCTGGCTGGTCACGTCGATGGGCTTGGAAGCAACCTGCAGGAGGGTATCTGCCTGCCCTGTAGCTCACAGCACCGAGCGGATGCCGTTGACATAGATCTCGAGTAGTCGACTCTCGACTTAGGCTGAACGACAAAGGCGATGCGATAGAACTCACCCGTGGCAAACTTGGTGACTACGACCGCACCTGATGCGGTGCGCAGCTCGGCTTGCTTACCCGTGACGATAAAGCCGACACCCTTGTCGTCAAGACAGGAGACGACCGCACCTGTCGATGAGAGGACATTGTCGGTGCGAAGCTCCAGCTCAATCGTCCCACCAAGCCCCATCGGGTCGGTGGCAAAAGAAGGTCGCAGGAATAGTGATGGATGAGCCGTTGACAAGCTGGAGGGACGATCCATCCCAGCCACCAGCAGCCCAGTCGAACTGACGGAAGGAGGTGGAGATCCCGCTGCTCTTCCATGTGGCAGGATTAGCCTCGGAATTGCTACGCCCGAGTGCTGAGAGAGCGAGGGTCACGCCGTCGGTGACCTCCCCGACGTTGACGTGACCTTCACGCACGGAGATGGTGAGGTTGTAGCTCACGTCAAGGCGCGTGGATAGGCGCGCGGGATATCCCCTGCAATGACGCTGCGTGAGGTATGACCTCGGCACTCGTCCCATAGAGAGCGACAGCGCCTCGGCGTCGCCTACCTGGGAGTGATAGGTCGGCAGGTTGTCTCTAGGGGATCGTAGAGGGCATAGTGAAAGCTGTAGCTGGCAAACTGCTCAGCGTCGAGGCGAGGGATAAAATGCTCTTCGGCGAGAGGATATGCCCGTCGTGTCGACGCAACATGACGCCGATGCGAGGAAGATCCTCTGTCTTGCCCACAAAGTAGTCAAAGTAGATGCTCTCGCTTCGGATCTCCTTAGCCCCAATAGTGAGCTCGGCGATGAGCTGAGCTGTATGACGCCCCTCGTGTGCCCCTGCAGTGGCACTTGAAGGTGCCGTTGTCGTACCCGCACGCGTGACACTCTGCACGCTGTAGCTCACCCCGTCGATGTAAAGGGTGATGGTCTTGTTGCCCACGCCCGTCACAGCATAGGGGATAGCGAGGATGTCCGAAGTGGTATATCCAGGAAGCCCAGAGGAGAGGGAGTAGCTCGAGTTAAGCGCAAGGGCGTAGACAGCTACAGAAGTGGCGATCGTGCGCTTTCGCGTCTTCCCTCGGCGTTGGTGGCCGTGGCGAGTATCTGCACGTCGACCGTCCCTGCCGTGGTGAGGTGGGGGTGAGATCCAGGGGTACGTCCCCGCCGATACGTCGGGGATAGTCTGCTCCAGGAGCTGCGTTGCCCCTCGACGGATGGTCAGGTGAATAGTTGCCCGCACGCCCGTAGGGGCCCTCGTCGTTGTCTGCCGACACGCGTCGGTAGGTGTAGGTCAGCTGGGCGGTGTCGCCAGCCTTGACAGCCGACTGCGACACCGAGGAGGTGAGGATGATTCAGGGTGGTCTGCTGGTCACCGCCGCCACTGCCTTTAGCCTCTGCAGGGAGCTCTGCAGAGGCAACCTCCCCTGATTGTTGGTGAGCTTGAGTGTGACGGTCTGCTCATCATCGGAGAGCTGAGCGTCCATGCCTCGCAATCGTTGCGCGTCTATCCGTTGAGCTTTTGCCGTGACTGCAGCGTTAGATACGGCGTTGGTACTCTCAGCGCTGAGGGTGTCGTCGACAGCCACCCCATCGATGGAGATAGCCACGTTGCCCGACCTCGTCGGGGAGCGACTTGACCTCATTGAGCGTCACGCTCTGCACAGTCCCACCTCTTGGTCTCGATGTTTACGATGCCCGAGTCGTCAGGATCGACAGTGCTGCCGTTGACTGCCGCCACCCTGCACGGGAGCCTTGGGGATTGTCAGGTCAACGTTCCCACGAGAGTCGGGAGGAAGGGTCTGTACCGCCCACGGAGATGCTCTGTACGGGGCCGGGCACCTGGATAGGTTTATAGTTACCGTCGCCTGCAGGTAGTGATCCTCGCCAGCGTCGGTCTTGATGAGATCTACCTTCGCCTTATCTTCATCCGAGTAGGGGTTTGCGAGTTGCACCTGCAGATGTGCAACTTCAGTGTAGCCCGACCCCGCGTACACGTAGATACGCCCGTTGTCCGTTGCCGTAGGATGGCAGCGTCATAAACGGCAACGAGGTTACCCTTCGCAAAGGCTCTGTCGTCGTCGCCAGTGGGAGCCGTGTCGGCTGTCATAGCTGAGATGGAGGTACACCTTTGCGTACACTGGAGTGCTCCACCCTCGCGCTCTACTCGGCGACATAGGCGGCGACATCGCGGATGAGATATCCGAGCTCTTCGGGCGTGATTGAGCCTGCTTCAGTCTTAGAGGCGAGTGCCTCAGCGCGTTTGATGAGATCTATCTGAGAGTTGTTCATACGAGAGGGTAGGATGTCTTAATGAGAGCACTGGCCTTGAGCCCATGACCATCAAATTCTGTAATACGATCAGCTCCCTTGTGAAGTGCAATACGTCCACTTTCGATAATGATGTCGTAGATTGTTGGTTGAAAGACATCTACCATATTGCGAAGGGAGAAGTAGAGCGTGTGGGCGTTGGGACCCTCTATATCATACATTGCTAACCAAGTATCCGTTGCTTTGATGACTTTGTTGTCTGCAGGGATATGTAGATCATGCAGGCTCTAAATAGAGGGAGGCCATTGACTGCATAGAGGTTCATATAACCGACCTGCTTGCCATCGCGAAGGATACGATAGCTGTCAACTTTCGCCTCTTCGCTCCTCGGGATGAATGGGCGTGGATTGCTACTGTTGTTACCTGATACCTTGTACGCAATGTATTCCTTATTGGATGGACGCTCACGAACCGCTACCGCGGTCTTGCATACGCGAGTTGGATGCGTACCCCGTCGGCAAAAATTCATTGAGCGACTCTCATCACTCGAGGGGACAAGGTAAATCCTTGCGGGGAGGTCACGAGACCGATACCATTGAAGTTTATCTCAGTATGGTCAACCTCATAGACACCTCCCCCAATGATGGCATGTCCTGAGGATATGAAAATGCGGGCACCTCCCCCAGTTTGATCACCTGAGAGGGTGCATCCGCAAGGATACCGTCGCCGCAGAGGTTTGCCAGTAGTGCGACACTACTGGTGATGTTGTCACTGAGTTGCTTGAGGTCGTTGAGGGAGATAGGTTGCCCACCCTCGGTAAATTTGATCTCATTCATAGTCGTAGTATTCTATCTTGTATGTTCTGCCAGCAGGCTTATAGATGCTGATGAATCTGATGATTTCAGCTTCCCTCGCTATGAAGGGAAGGAGGGATGTGGACAATGAAATCAGGCTCATGCTTCCTCATGTTCGAAGCCGAGGTAGAAGGGCTCTTGGTGCTCGGAGGTTAAGTGTAGGGTGAAGCGGTGCATTTCCCCTCCGATGTGAAGTAGAGATAGAGCTGCTTATCATCTGTGTCGGTGATGTAGATCGTGCCACGTGATAGCTGATACTTATTGTTGAGTGCGGCCTCAAGGGAGTAGGTCTGCCCCTGTCGTGTTGATACGTTGATGTACATCTCCACGGAATCGACTGAACCTATCAAGGAGTCTCCCTAAGCGGAGTGAGAATTGCTCGTAGGATGGCGAGGAGAACCTTTGAACGGAGGATAGGGAGGGAGCATATCCGATGCGAACTTGAGCGGGTCGAATTTATACCACATAGCTAAGAGTTGAGTTGAGGTCGTCTGAGACGATTGAGCCGCTGAAGGCGGTGTAATTATTGCCGTCGATGCTCTTGTATGTGCCAGCGTCTGGGCGTGCTGAGCAGTCGCCGAGGGTGACATCGGTGACCCCTCTACGGCTTGGATTGCATCGACGAGCTTCGTCTTGTTGAATGTTCCACCGAATGTGATGCCGCCGAGGTAGGCGTTGATAGCATCTTCTACAGGTCGCACACCATCTCGATAGCGCACACCCTGAGGGAGAGGATCATCGGATCGGCATAGATGGTCGCTGATATGCGGATGTGGTCCGCGGGGGCGGTGCGAACGGAGATGACAACGCCTGCAGGTTTGATTGTTCGGATATAGGCTTCGAATGCTGTTAGGACGTCTTCCGAGAGTGCTTCTGGCCGCCCACTCTTTTCTCCTGATACAAGGATCTGGATGCTTCCGCCACGGTCGCGTACTGCAGCATACTTGACCACCCTACGCCCCTCGTCTACCTTGTCATAGCGATACTGCATCGTCGCCTCATCAAGGGTGAGCTTGTCTCCGTGTTGATAGGCCAGCGCCTTTGTGATAGTACCACGGAACGGTGGCTGGACGATAGCACGCTCAGCGTACGCTCAACGTCATCGCGGTGTCCATCGAAGATGCGCTCCACAACATGGTGCGCAGCTGCTACGATGAAAAAGAGGATATTCTCCAAACTTACCAGCGAAAAATGCTCGAGCGGAAGGTGTCCTCCTTGAGCTGGTACTTCTCACGGATGACTGGATCAGCCATGAATGCGTCGGTCATCTCTCTCTTGATTTCGTCTACGGTTCTTGCCATGTCTATAGTCGTGGGTCTTGGTCGGTCGCTGTCGATGATAAAGCGAGCGTTTTGCCGTCGTCCTCTTTGTGGGAGGCGAGGAGCCCCGCCGATGGTGATATCTCCCTGCTGCGACCATCTTGAGCTACTCCATTGCTCTTTCATATCGGTCCTTGCGGATGCCCGACATCTTGTAGGGATTGTGAATGGTGAAGAGGTGGTAGAGTGTGATGTCGATTGCGTGACATGAGGATGAGCGCGTGTCTGTCTTTTTCCTCTTGCGCTGAAGATGGCAGCTACGTCGTATGCCTTGTTTAGATACCCCTGCATCTCTCCAACAGCCTATCCTCGCAGGTCTCGATGATCTCGGGGTCGTAAGATGGGTTGGAGACGCCTGGCTGCGTCTCCTTTCTACGAGCGTCCCCTAAAAATCTCCTTATGAATAGAGGAGTCGTAGTCGGTGAGGTCAATGAAGTTGTCCATATCTCTATAGTCTATACTTGTTGTCATGTCGAAGGTCTCGACGGGGATTGTGATTGTTGGCTCAAACGCTCGCAACTTGTCGTCAAGAGCTCGGATGCCCCTTCGATAGAGTCAGGGCCGTCCGCAGGGTAAGGCAGTGAAAGGTCGAAGAGCTGAAATTGCTCACGCAGCTCAAGCCATCATCGGATTGTCCTTTTTCTTCTTCATTGAAGACCCAACGTGCCTCTCTGTCGATCGGCTCAAGGCGTGATTCAATACGTGCCGCCTTGTCGGTCTTCTTCTTCTCATCTGCTCGGATATGTAGGCTCATCTTACGCCTCTTGTTCGCTTCTGCGAGGAGGGGACGGAAGACTTGCTGGAAGAGGGATCTTGCAGCTTGTTGTTTTCGATGTAGTGATACACAGGGCAAGCTCCCCGACATACTGCTCAAGCTGGAAGTACCAATCAATGAAAGTGGCGTTGGTCCCATGGGCAAGAAAGCCCTTGATGATGTAGTAGAGCTCCTTGTACTCTGCCGAGTAGCCACAGGGACTTCGTTGAGCTCTTCTTGCTTCGGCTGTCTGAGTAGGCAGGGTCGCCATACGTGACTAAGAACTGAAACTTATGGAGTGGCGGGACCTTCCCCCACGGGAGGAGCTTGAAGAACTCCCCCTCTTCGAGAGGATTGTTGAAGTACTCCGCTTGTGCAGCGCGCTTACTAATCTTGGAGAGCACTCTGTCGATGTGCTCCTCGCTGTTCTTTGCTGCCCAGCTACTCTTGCCGCTTTTGTCTCTGATGCTGATGATGTCCCAGCTGTTGGCGAGTTTGCCAGCTCGAGTGATACAGCAGTCCTGGCTATGATGTTCCCACACCAAATCACGAGAAGAGGCTCGGAGATTGATCGAGTACCATATAAGGCCTGCTCCCACCAGTCCCACTTCTTTTTAAGCACGGTGGGGTTCTTGCAGTCGGCGTCGGTGTCAAAGTCGTCGGAGTAGATCACATCTGGGCGCACGTTCTCGTTGCGAATACCTCGTGGAGCTGATCCAGCACCAATCGCAGGAACTTCGCACCGCATCGAGCGGTAAACTCCCCTTCTGTCCATGCGCCGAGTGTTTGTTGCTCTCCATAAAGCTGACGCAAGCGGCTGTTGCTCTCGAGGTTGATCTTAAGAGGGGTGAGTAGGCGTATCGCAGCGTCCTCCGTGGCGGAGGCGCAGACGACGAAAGCGCTTGCGCCCTGTGAGGGTGAGGTAGAGGAGCATAAACATTACCGTGGTGCTCTTTTGCGAGCTCACGGCTCCAGGAGAGCACCTCGTACCACCTCGTCGTGATGGATCAGGCGAAGGATAGCGTTGATGTGAAACTTCGCGAAGGGTACTGGCATATTTGGGAAAGCAATGTTGAATCCATCGTATGGGGTCTGCTTCCAGATCACGACGTAGCTTATCGACCTCAGCCTGCGTGAGGGAGGTGTCGGTGAATACATCATTCAGCATCGCGCGGTGGTACTCCGACCACTGCGCTAAAGGCTCTTTTTCCTCTATCTTCATCTTTTTACCCCTCCCTGTGACATCTTGTATGTAGGCGTTAAAGAGGTTGCTGAGATCCTTAGCTCGCTCGGGGTCGGATGTGCGCATCCAGCTCGTCGCGGCCATGGCCACAGAGACGAGGTCCTCAATGCCTACGTCTTTTTCGAGCTTGGCGATAGCCGTGGCGAGCTTGTTAAGTGAGTTCGCTTCGGCTGGCGTTGCCCATCGCTCGGCGATTGGACGCGCCAGGATGGCTCGTTAATATTGGCAATTTGCTGGCGAAGCTGTCGAATCTGTTCGGCTGGTGACACAGATGTTGCAGCGCGGAGCTCCTGCCAGTGATAGGTCTTAGCCCATCGGATGATGGTCTGTCTGCTGACACCCAATGATCTCGGCCACCTCTTCTTGCGTATAGTTGCTATCAATATATAGCCGTTGAGCAAGCTCTCGCTTGGCCGTTTTTGTATTGTCAGTCTGCTTTTGCCATTGCTACATGCCTACGGGCGATTTACTAAGACAAAAGTTCGCTCTGAAAATACCTCTTTGCAAATCCAATTTTACCGATTGTTTACCGCTGGTAGTGTCACACTATCAGTTAGTTGCGTGTGTAAAAATTGATTTCAAAGAGGGTATTCCCGCTATAAATTTGTCTCTCAGAAATTATAATCGCATGGCACAGACAAGACGATTTTTGACGTGATTCCTTCCAGGGGGAGGTGAGGCAACTATCCTCCTCTATGGAGAGGTCGGAGACTGGTCAGAGGTCTCCGCCGAGATGTCGTCACGCGACTCCTTGAGCTTACGCGCAGCTACGATAAGATCGACATCCGTATCAATAGCGGAGGTGGCGAGGCTAATTGTGGGTTGGCTATTTGCGAGGCGCTTCGAAATAGTACGGCGAATCTCACCATATGTGTGATGGTATCGCCGCATCGATGGCGGCTATCATCGCGCTTTGCGGGAAGCCTCTCATATGTCGCCCCATGCACGCCTGATGCTGCACAATGCAAGTGGGGGATCATGGGGGAATAGCAAGGAACTCCGACGAGTAGCTGAGGAGATGGAACAGCTTCGGGGACGCTTGCAAAGATGATCGCAGGACGCCTGGGTAAGACGCCCGAGGTGATTGAGGCGACCTACTTTGATGGGGAGGACCATTGGCTCACCGCTCAGGAGTGTCTCTCGATGGGGCTCATCGACGGCATCTACTCGATGGAAGAGGATGATGCGCCTCCTCTCTGAAAAGTCCACACAAGAAGAAATTCAAACGTATTTCAAAACCGCCTGGAAAACCAGGCAATAAATAATGATGACATGGCACTAATCGATGAACTTCGCAAGTCCTGCTCCTTCTATCACCGCCTCAATGGGCGAGGGTGAAGTGGTAAGAGAGGTGGCTCGCCTCCAATCAGCTCCGATCCTCTGAAGAAGAGAATGGTGTTGAAGGCACAGGTCGCCCTCAATGGAGGCTGAGCGCAATAAGAGCATTCTTGATGCAGCTGTTGAGGCGGGTAAGATCACCCAGGAGCAGCGTGCGCACTATGAGGCTCTCCTGTCTTCAGCTCCCGAGGAAACGCAGGCGCTGCTCAACCTCTCCCCACACAGGAAGCCTAAGAATAAGCTCCCCACGAGTAGAGGACCATCTCGCCCCAGAATCAACGCCTGCGAGCAAGTTCGCTGGGAAGAGTTGGGATGAGCTCGACCGTGCAGGTCTGCTTGCGGACTTCAAGGCTACTAACTATGAGGGCTTCAAGGACCTCTTCCAGGCGGAGTTCGGCGTCCCCTATAAGGAGTAGCTGCTCCACGCAATTAACCAACAACCAATAACTATTAAGATTTATGGCACTCACAGACACAGGTGTGGCTGAAAAACGCTGCAGGAGAACTTCTTCCCCGATGACTCCTTTGTCGCCAAGTCGGAGAACGACTCCCAGTACGTCGAGAACAAAACGGTGCATGTCCCCAATGCAGGTAAGCCCTCGGGGGTGAAGGTCAACCGAGCCTCCCTTCCTGCGCAAATTCAGGAGCGAACAGACAACGAGCTTACCTACAACATCGATGAGCTCACGACGGATCCTATCCGTATCTCCCATGCGGATAGTGTCGAGCTCTCCTACGACAAGCGCTCTTCATCCTGAAGAACGACAAGGAAGAGCTCCAGAGAATTGCCTCCGAGCTCATCCTTCGCAGTTGAGCAAAAGGGTGCAGATGCTGCTCACCCCATCCTGACTGACGGCGGTGAGCGTGATGCCCACACCGAGCAGGGTACGGGTAAGCGTAAGAAGATGACGGCAAGCGTCGTACATCAGGTGGCCATGCGCATGGACAAGCAGAACCCTGCCGGAAAAACAGGGCGCTACCTCATTCTTGATACAGACATGTACGGTGACCTTCTGGATAGCCTCACCGAGGCTGGTCGCTTCGCATTCCTCGCATCGGCGAATGTGACCAAGGGCACCGTCGGCAGCTGTGATGGCATCGACATCTTCTCTCGCAGTGAGGCGCTTCGCCTCAAGGCAAATGGCGAGATCATTGCCGAAACTAACGGTGGTGAAGCCACCGAGGTAGCAACTGGCTTTGCTTGGCAGTCGGGCTGTGTTTCCCACGCCTTCGGGGAAGCGAAGATGTTCAGCTCGCTCGATGACCCCACGTACTACTCTGATATCTACTCCTTCCTGATGCGCGTTGGCGGTAGCCACCGACGCTACGACAAGAAGGGTGTCTTCCTTGTCGCGGAGGGTAACGTCTAACAGCAACGATCATGGCACAGTTACCACGAGTTTGAAATCACCTTTGCCGAGGGCAACCTCGGCAAGGTGGGCGACGTCTCCGATGGGCTCCTCGCTCTCATGGTCGCCCTCTACGGCCGTTGGCTCAACTTACGAGCTCGGCAAGGTTTATTCTATCCGTTCGGTGGCTGACCTCAAGGCGCTCAAGGTGGCCGAGGATAACAACGCCACACTGCTGAAGCACGTGCGTGAGTTCTATGCTGAAGCTGGTGAAGGTACGGAGGTCGTCATCTACGGCGTCGAGAAGACGAAGACGATGACAGAACTCTGTACGAAGGGTGACACCGACGAAGATGCTGGCGAGCTTCGTAAGCTCATCACCCTGTGTAAGGGTCGTCTGCGTGCCGTGGCCATCGCCCTGGACGCCCAGGACGAGCCTGAGGCAGTAGAGGGGATTGCTGCCGATGTGCTCTCGGCTATCCCTAAGGCTCAGGAGACGGCAGTGTATGCAACCGAAGCGCTCTATGCACCACTCTTCGTCATCCTTGAGGGTCGTGGCTTCAAGCGCCAAGGCCTGAAGGACCTTTGGCGAGCTCGCTTGCAACCGAGTCGGGTATTCGTCGGTAACACCCAGACCGTGATGGTAAGGGTGCAGCTGTCGGTCTCCCTCGCTGGTCGCATTGCAGCAAGTGCAGTGCAGCGCAACGTGGGTCGCACGAAAGATGGTAAGATCGCCGCCGATGCAATCTATCTGAGCGGTCAGCCTATCGAGCAGCAGACAGGTGCTGTCGCCGACCTCTACACTAAGGGTATATCTGCCCTCGTCAGTATGTCGGCCGCGCAGGCTTCTACTTCTGTGACGATCGTCTGGCGACGAGCGAGTCTGACGACTATGCTCATGTCACTGCACGCCGAACGATCGACAAGGCCTCACTGCATCGCATACGACACCCTCTCCTCCCTTCTTGATGAGCTTGAGCTTGAAGACGACGGAACGCTCCACCCTGCAACCATTCGCAGTTGGGAGCAAGAAGTTACGTTGGCTGTCGACCGAGCTATGACGCAGAAGGAGCTCTCTGCCGATAAGTCTCACGGGTAGCGCTTGTCGCTTTGAAATCCTGCCTACCAATGTCCTTGCGACGTCGGAGGTGCGAGCAAAGCTCTCGGTGCGCCCCTACGGCTATGCCCGCTACATCACCGTAGAGCTTGGCTTCACAGCCGTAATATCTAAAGTAATCCGAATCCAATGAACATCTACAACGGACGCGAGTACGAGTGGATGACCATTACCCTGCTCCTCGGCGGTCGTCGTGTCACGGGTCTCCGTGGATTGAGTACACCGCCGAGCAGGAGCAGGAACCCATCTACGGGGCTGGCAGCCAGCCAATGGCTATCCAGCGTGTAACATCAAGTACTCTGGTACAATCACCCTTACGGGTAGTAATTCCATCTCCTGCAGAAGGCTTGCGGTGGAAGTATTCTCGGAGCTCGACAACCATCGTGGTGTGCTATGGTGACCCCTCGCAGGGCGATGTCATCCACACCGACACGCTTTGTCAGCTGCACCTTTAGCAAGGAGGAAGACAAGTGGAAGCAGGGGATAAGTTCACTGAATATACCTCCCTCTCCTTCCTGCGCAAGCTGAGTGCATAGTCCTTCGAACGCTTTTTAATCTGTATAAAAATGAATTCAAAGACCCGAACAAATCGACTCGTGGAAGAAGCAGCATGGCAAAGATGCCATCTTCCTCATCGTCGTAGAGGATAAGAGCTGCGCTATCCGCAAGCCTACCCGCCAGGAGTTCAGCTTCGTCTCTGGCATCAAGGATCCCATCCAACTGTCGGAAACGCTCTTCAAGCAACTCTGGCTGGACGGCGACAAGGAGATCATTGAGGATGACGACTACTCCTGCCTGCTATTGGCAAGCTGGATGAAGTCCTCAAGCAGAAGGAGGCCGAGGTAAAAAGCTCTAAGGGAGGCGGAGGCTATCTCCTCCGAAGAACGACAGGTCTCCTGGGAGAGCTTCCTCTTCTTTGACACCTACATCCGCTGCCATCTTTACACCTAAAACCCCGATAGGCTGCCCGATCATCAATGGGCGGCTACAATCAACTATCTCAACGAGCTACGCAAGCTCGAAGCCCAAAGCAATGGATAAGTCCCTAGAGTTCGTACTCACGTCTCACCGCTCAGCAGGAGAATGTGCTCCAGCACGGCGCGAGGTAGTTATGTCTGCCCTCGATTCGATCGAGAGCAAGGCACGAAAAAGTCCGGGGCATCTATTCGCCAGGCTTTCAGCTTTGGCAATCTTGCTGGGCAGTTGAGTGCTATTCCAGGATTTTCCCTGCTCACCAATCCCTACGCCTTAATTGGTGGAGGGCTGGTGGCAGTATCAAGAGATCGGGATGCAAGCTGAACAGACGAGTATTGCTTTTTCAGACGCTTGTGGGGAATGGTGAGCGGGCAAATCAGATGCTCGGGGAAATTGCTGAGTTTGCTGATAGAACACCTTTTGACAGAATGCAACTCACGGAGGGGAGCTAAGCAGATGCTTTCCTTCGGTATTGAGGCGGATAAAGTCACAGGATATATGCGCCAACTTGCGGATATTTCAGGGGCGAAGCTCGAAGTTCTCCACGCTCTCGCTTGTCTTCGGGCAGGTTAATGCTGCAGGCAAGCTCTATGGGCAAGACCTCATGCAGTTTGTTGGGGCGGTTCAATCCTCAAGGAGCTCTCAAAGATGACAGGTGAGAGCTTCGAATCCCTCCAGGAGAGAGATGAGTAAGGGGCAGATCACTGCGGAAAATGTAGCACAGGCAATCGCTCATGCGACGGGTGAAGGCGGGCAATTCCATGGAATGATGGATGCGTTGGGATCTCGGGTGCGGGATCATGGAATACCATGATGGGGGCAATTCAGAGTGGGGCCGTGGTATTTACGGCAAGATTTAAAGCCCCTACTTGCTGGATCTCTTCTCTGTGGTTGCTGAAGATGTCCCTACGTGTTCGCTGTCATTGGCGGTGTCGTTGGGTTTGTTGTTGGAACTGTTCGGTTCGTCAAGACATGGAGAAAGGGCTTCTTCTCGCTGCATGGGTCATCGGGTGGTAGCTATAGCTCTTAAGGCACAGACAATCGCACACATGGCAATGGCTGGAGTGATGTTGGTCGTTAAGGCTGCTACCATTGGCTGGACGACTGTGCAGTGGCTCACTTAATGCCGCCCTAACGGCAAAGCCCTATAGGTGAGTTGTCGTAGCTATAGCGGCACTTGTTGGGTGGTTGCTTTCTGCTGGGATAAGTTCGCGGGATTCCGTGCGTTTCTGCTGACCATGTGGGATACAATCAGAAGGAGTTTGCAGGGGTAATTGGGAGTATCTGATATCTCGAATAGAGGGCTCCTTAGCTCGATCGGAAACGTTGGTAAGGCGGTTAAGTTACTCTTTGAGGGCTGACTTCTCGGGAGCTGCGGATGCTGTCGGTGGAAGCAGCCAAAGGGCTTCATCAGGTCAATAGCGCCACGAAAAGCTTACCAGTCGTCTAAGGATCTCCTCAGTGGTGTCGGCTCTGGCTACGACAAGCACCTCGCAGAAGAGATCGCGCAGGACGAGGCTAGAAGCGGAATGAAGGCAAAGAGACTGCGTCAATATCCGTTCCTGAGTCTGCTCGGAAGTAGCAGCAGTGAAAGCGTCATCTTTGGATCTGGAAGCGCGAAGGGGGCAAAGAGCAAGGGCAAAGGTGGCCGAGGAAGACAGGCGACGCAATAGCCACTGGTGGTACGCGCAACACGCAAATCACGATGAATATCCGGCAAGCTCGTCGAGCGCATCCAGGTGTCCATGATGGACAAGACCGATACCGCCGAGCTGGAGCGTAGCATCATCTCAGTGGTCAACCGCTCGCTGGCCATAGCAACAAGCACTGACCGATGACAACATTCGAGCGTGACACTATAATTGGGCGACTGCCGCTGCACCTCCCCCTTCCTCTTCAATCGGGCGGTGGGTAGCCTCCCTGATGGAGATCTCCCCGAGTAGATGTACCTCTCTCTCTGATGAGGAGCTTGAGGAGGTGCAGACAGATGCCTCGGCCTGCCGATGGTCTTCCCGTGTCTCTGGCACTTGAGGTGAGGAGCCGTGGCTGACTTCCTCAGAGGCCGATGATCACCATAACGGGGCAGCATATCCTCACGAAGAGGCAGGTATCAAAGGGGAAGATCCGTGGTTCCGTCAAGGAACGCTGGACGCTCGATGACTACAGCATCAGACTTGGGGGAGTTCTTATCGGACCCGATGGACGATATCCGAGGAGGATGTCAGCGACTGCTGCAAGTACCTCGAGTCAGCTAAAGGTATCGCCTATTGCCCACTTCTGGAGCTCTTCGGTATCACGCGTATTGTCTTTGAGTCATGGGAGTTCCCGCACACCTCGGGTGATGCCAATCAGAACTTCTCACTCCAGGCAGTGAGTGACGATACCTATAAACTCCTGCTCACTCGTCGAGACCTCACCAAGTAGTCAGCTATGTACACGATGATTTATGACATCCAGATGGGTGGCTACCAGCTCTCGATGCTCGACAAGGTGAGAATACACTCCTCGGTGGAGCTCCTCGCAGACACGGCTAAGATCACACTCCCTGCTTCCGAGTACAACAAGGCGCTCGATGTTGAAGATGCAATCCATCGTGGTGATGCCGTCACACTAGCTTAGGACATGAGGAGACGGGGCTCAATGAGGGGTTCACGGGCTGCCTGCAGCGCGATTGCCACTGATAATGGTGACTTGACGCTGACGTGCGAAGGATGGCCTCTTCCTCTTCCGCAAACCTCTCAAGGATGCTGTGCTGAAGAAGGTCAGTCTGTCAAGCCTGTTGTCGCAGCGTCATTAAGGAGGTGGGGCTGTCAGCTCAAGGTTGAATGCACCTACTCCTGGGTGTGACGACAAATTCGTCATCAAGTCGGCGACCGCCTAGATGTGCTCAAAAAGGTGCAGGAGGGTGCGGAGCGAGACATCTAGCTGCGCGACAGGGGTGCTCCATCTACATCCCTCCAGGAGGTCATCGGACAAGAGCGCTATATGACTTCGGCTATAATGTTGGGTCCGCTGACCTCACCTACCGAAGGCGGAGGACAAGAGTACCAGATAACTGTCAAGGCACTCCTACCTGATGGGAAGGTGCGCGAGATGAGGTCGGTACTCCTGGAGGAGACAAGATCACCGTCAAGTGTCCCGACCTCGAGCGAGGGTGAGTATGCGACTGCGCGAGACCGAGACTGAGCAGCGCACCTTCGACGGCTACGACGGCAGCATCGACACCTGGCTCATCCCTGAGTGTCGAGGCTGGCGACACCAGCAGACACGACACTGACTACCCACATAAAGAGGGTACTTACTTCGTTCGCTCCGTTACGACGGAGTTCAGCTCATCAGGGCGAAAGAGGAAGATCGAGCTTGGGATTTGAACTTAACTAATAATGGACCCATACGAGAGAGCTACGTGAGCGACTCGCTATATCGGAGGACAGGCGACCAGCCCTCTATCAGGGGTTGTCACAGACCTGATCCGATGTCACCCTGCGAGGTTTCCATCGATGGGCTGAGCATTCCCTGATGTGCGCCTCACGAGGCTTCCACTGAGGGTGGATGGGCGCGAGTATTGTGCGCCCGCTGTCGGCTCAGTCGTAATCGTCGGATCACTCACGGTGATCTGACCACCTGGTTGTGCTTTCAATGGATAGAGCCGAGAGGTGATCATCAGTGGAGGCTCGCTCGGAGGGATCGTCAGGGTCAAGGAGCTCACGAACAAGCTCAACACACTCGAGAGGAGATCAACGACATCAAGCAGGTACTCTCAAGCTGGACTCCCGTGCCTAATGAGTGGCGGAGCGTCGCTGAAGGCAGCCGTTGCCTCTGGAGCGGGTAAGCCGCTCCGCTAACGAGGGAGAGAGGACTACGAGACACTAAAGTGACACACATTGATATGATAGGCATCACGCTTACCGCCGACTCTGGACCTCGCATCCGCCTGAGTGCGGACGAGGAGGGGCAGATCGTCGAGGCTTTAACCTCGAGCGAGACGCTGCCTCAGAATCAAGCTCTATGCTCACCCTACATCAGGGTGAGCTTAAAGGAAAAGCCCCTGCTGTCGGGTGCGGTTCATCAGACGCTTCTCGACAACCAGCCTCCTGTACTGGCGAGCTCGCATTCGCGAGCAACTTGAGATGGACGGACAGACTGTCAACTCCATCAAAATAACAACCTCGAGGCATCCATATCGACGCCCACTACTAACTCTATATGCTGCAGCGCCTTACTGTCAACTTTGGATAGCCGTCCTCACACTCTCAGGCATCGCACTCGTCTGGACGGCATTCCTTGTCGTCCCTCGAGGAGATCCACAACTCCGTGCTCCCTTGCATTTGGTGAGATGTCGACCTTCGCTGGGGCGCTCTTCGGCATGAGACTATAAGCATCGCTTGAGACAGGGTATATCCACCAGCCCAAGCAACCCTGCAAACAAGATCAAGACGACAACAATGAGGGACAATTAACTACATCGCCGTTCACTCACAGCTTCCCCAAGGGTGAGTGAAGGAGCTCCAGCAGGTCTTCCGCAGCGTGAGCTTCCAGCGCCCGGCTATCACTATGTAATCACGGCTGACGGGGTCGTGCATCCCATGCAGCCCGAGGAGCTTATCAGCAATGGGGTGAAGGGCTTCAACAGGAGACAATCAACGTGGCTCACGAGAGGTATGGGTATCGACGCCAAGAGCAAGGGCATTGACAACCGACACAGAATGCCCAGAAGGTGTCCCTGCGAAGCTCCTCTCGCGAGCTACACACCCGTTACCCTCATGCCAAGATCAGGGCATCGAGCTTCTCTCCTGGCACCAACGGTAACGGTATCGTCGATCGCATGGGAGCGTATCAGAGTGTCCTGCTTTCGATACGATCCCCGAAATACTGGAGACCTATAGCTATGAGACGAGTAAATAAAGAGCGCCTGCTGATCTTCCTCGCGCTCATCCTCTTTTTGGTCGCTTATCTCCGGGGCTCTTTCATCTTGCGGAGACGACAAAGACTGCCAGTAGTCAAGGGGAGCGGCGTGTGGGTGGAGCGACCACAGCAACGTACAACGTGATAGCATCTATGTGCATGACAGCGTGCACATCCACTCAAGGGATACTGTCTACCTGGAGCGGTGGCGTACACGCATCCGCGATCGAGACGCAGCGCGACACCATTTATTTACAAAAAGGTGAGACAGTGTTTGTGTGAGCACGCGTGAAAAAGACCAGTAATTGACTGATATCAACTCTACACTACAGGTACTCGGATGCACCGCTATCATCATTGCTGTCATCATCTTCATCCTCAAGATCACGTAAACGATGGATGTGACGATGCTGCCTGGGCAGACCCTGTGGGATGTCGCCGTGGCAACTAAAGGGTCCTGGGAGGCGGGCATTGATGTGAGCTCGATCTGCTGGCGTGTCGATGACTGGACCTCAAAGAGGTCGGGGGCTGTATGTCCAGTGCCGATAAAGACCTACGACCGCACGATGGAGCGATACGCCCTCACACATCGCCTGGAGCCTGCTACCGCTGGCGAAATTTCGCCGCTTTCAGCTACGGATATTCACCTCCGCATTCTCTGCGGAGTTCAGCTAACCTAACAGACAATGGCAGCTGACAATAAAATTAACGGATGTGGAGCCTGCTCAGGTTGGCTTCGCTGGGTGCGCCCGCCGCATCATGAGTTCTTCCAAAGGAGTGCGCTCTTCACGACAGAGCTCTATAATATGGGCGGGAGTGAGTCTGACCGAAAAAGGCAGTTCGCTCTTCCAGAGACATGGTGGCTCACTCCTCGAGTACTTCAGGGGCGTAAGGCAGGCTCACTAGTATGGTTCGTCACGCTGGCCTACCTCTACTACAAGGCTGTTCGCCTCTTCGGCAGAGCCAGTTCAGCTTCAAGTAACTTCTTCCCTGAATTAAGGTATAAAAGCCCCCGACCTTCGTGAAATGGCTCACCTCACACTTACAGAATATGCGCCGATACGCAAGGTCGAGGGCTTAATGCCTTTCCTTTCGTATCGGCGCATTTCTATCTTAGTGTGGGTGAGGACGCAAAAGCTACAACGATTTATCCTAAATGAGAACCCCCTGTTACCTACTATGGAGGTAAGCAGACGATGCTCAAGCATATCCTGCCTTTAATCCTTCGCACACCCCTCTATACAGAGTCCTTCTGGTGGTGTGCTGTCTTCTTCGCTAAAGAACCTTCTGATGGTGAGGTTATCAACGATCTCAACCAGCAGATGACCAACTTCTACAGAGATGCTCAAGACGGAGTATGACCTCCTGAAGGCCCGTGTTGATGTCACAGTGCACTCGAGGATATCCACGCACACGCAGCCCATATCTTGGAGTACCCGCAGTTCTTCACTCGCATGGATCGAGCGTGGGCCGTCTGGGCACTCTCTAGATGAGCTTTGCCTCGATGTGATGGTACATTCGGATATGACTTTGGTGGTGGTGTGCCAAAGAAGCTAAGGAATGCAAAGGAGGAGTTCGGTGAGCACCTCGCCCGCCGTCCTGGATAATGTAACGATATGAGGGATGCCCTCGAGGTAATCGATGCTGTGATACACCCGATACCTTCCACTTCGTCGATCCTCCTATGTGGGGTGACTGCGGGCATTGACGGCGTGTTCGGCGAGAGCCACCTGCTGGCTCTCCTTGACCTCCTACAGAGGTCAAGAGCAGGTTGTCTAACCATGTTTCCTGATGATAATATCGAGCGATATGCTACGGGCACGGGTGGCACATCCATCGTATCGAGCGCACGATATCAGCCTCTAAGACCTCCCGACGCAAGCAGGAGGAATGGATGGTTTGTAACTATGTCAAGGAGGAAGAGCCGACCCTATTTGACTGATGCAAGAAGGGCGTTCGGATGGTTGCCGAACGCCCCAGTACTATTCCCCTGAAAATGTAACGCTTCGTTTCTTCTCTGCGGGGTGTGTTGGTGTACGCTTCGTTTGCAATGTGCCGCACGCTTCGTTTTGCGGATTATACCTTCATCATATCCAGCCCTTATAGCCTATCATCTCAACAAATTCTCGCTGTATGGCAAGAGCACATTACCTATTACCCCGATGAGACTGCTCCTCATCCCCGAAAGTTTTCCAAGACCGAAGCAGTCAGATACGAGGCTTCTTCTTCACGCGTGACCGCCTTGAGGATATTGCCAAGGTGGAGAATGCTGGTAACTACGCTATCTATTTCCTCTTGGGGAATGATGATGACGAGCATCCTATCCCCACGATCTATGTCGGAGCGAGTCCAAGAATGGAGCAGGGCGTATTATTGATCACAAGTACAAGAAGTCCTTCTGGAGTCACTGCATAATGTTCGTGTCAGATAATAATGCCTTTGATACGAATGCCATTGACTATATGAGTACTAGCTTCATTCAAAAAGGATTAGTGCGAGGTGTCTACATGGTAGAGAATAAGGATGAGCGCTAAGAAAGAGCCGAATGTCAGTATCTATGATAAGCCTGACCTATGATCAGTACATCACGCAGATCGAGTTTCTCCTACAGATTGAAGGGGTATCGGCTTACGCTCCCAGCAAAGAAGATTACAGGGAAGTACTCAAGCTGAAAGGTAAAGGTCCCTCAGCTCAAGCGTACTTTCAAGATGGGCTATTTCTATTTGGATGTAGGGGTCGATCATTCGTCCAGTATCAGGCAAGTCACAGACTAGAGCTCTCAACGTCCTTCTTAATCGTGAGCAAGCAACCAATTACTCCTATCTGAAGGAAGATAGCACCATGTGAGGATGATGTGTTACTACGAGGTGTTGCTATCCTCTTTCTTTTAGGAGTCCCTTCGATGATGGCTGTCTTTGTCTTGGGATACAATGCTAATGGATGGAGACGACATTCGATGGGATTAAAGACTACGTGATACGTCCTGACTCTGAGTGACTTGGTAGCTGAGATAACACTTGATAGAGGTACAACACGAGGATGTCTCCGATCGGAGACATCCTCGTGTCGATCTGACGATAGCGGCGCCGTGCAGCTTACTTCAGTGTGCCGAGCTCACGTCCGACCTTGATGAGAGGCGGCGATGGCCTGTATCGAGGTGGTGACGTTCGTGCGCAGCGGAGAGCTGGACACGGATGCGTGCCTGCCCACTTGCACAACTGGATAGTAGAAGCCCGTGACGTAGATCCTTCTTCGAGGAGGCGAGCAGCGTACTCCTGCGAGAGCTTGGCATCGTAGAGCATCACCGCGCAGATGGCAGACTGCGTGGGAAGCTTGATGTCGAAAGCCCGCAGCGAGCATCTTGTCACGGAAGTACTCGACATTCTCCATCAGCTGTGGTGCAGCGCATCGCTTTTCCTCGAGCATCTTTGAAGACTTCGAGACCAGCACCAACGACTGCGGGGGATGGAGTTACTGAGAGAGGTAAGGATCGCGAACGCTGACGAAGCATATCGATCACTTCCTTAGGGCCCCGTGGTGAAGCCACCGATAGCACCACCGAAGGCTCTTACCAAGCGTACCTGTGTGCAGGTCGATACGGCCGTAGCAGCCGAACTGCTCTGCGACACCACGACCCGTAGGCCCGACGACACCAGCGGAGTGACATTCGTCGACCATCACCGAGAGCATCGTAGCTTGTCTGCTAAGTCGCAGATCTTATCCATAGGAGCGACATTACCATCCATCGAGAAGACCCCATCGGTGACGATGATGCGGAAGCGTGCGGACTGTAGCTTCTTGGAGGACGCGCTCGAGGTCTTCCATATTGGCATTCTCGTAGCGGTAGCGCTGTGCCTTACACAGGCGGACACCATCGATGATGGAGGCGTGGTTCAGGACATCGCTGATGATGGCATCTTCTGGACCGAAGAGGGGCTCGAAGACCCCACCGTTGGCATCGAAGCAAGCAGCGTGAGAGGATGGTATCCTCGGTGTGGAAGTATTGAGCAATGGCCTGCTCGAGCTGCTTGTGAATGTCCTGCGTACCGCAGATGAAGCGGACGGAGCTCATCCCGAAGCCGTGGCTGTCCATAGCAGCCTTAGCCGCGGCGACCAGGCGAGGGTGGTCGGAGACCGAGGTAGTTATTGCGCGAAGTTGATCACTTCCTGCCCCTGTGCTGATCTTGATATCAGCAGTCTGAGGGGTCGTGATAATTCGTTCGCGCTTGTAGAGACCAGCTTGTCAATAGCTTGAAGTTCCTCAGCGAGGTACTTCTTCATATTCTAAACATAGTCGTTGTTTCTTCGTGTATAGCTTGATAGGTAGGTTACTTAGCTTGCGAAAGAGGGTAGTGAGGTGCTACCCCTTACGGCGAATCGTCTCGATCATATCGCGCGTCATCGCAGTGAGGTCGTACTGGGGCTTCCAGTCCCATTCATTGCGAGCGCAACTATCGTCAAGGGAGTTCGGCCACGAGTCGGCGACTACGAGCGGAGTTCGTCAAGCTGGTACGTCATCTCGAAGGTGGGGATGATCTCACGGATGGAGGCTGCGATACCTTCGGGGTCGAAGCTCATCGAGGTGACGTTGAAGGAATTGCGGTGAATAAGTCTCGATGGATCGGCTTCCATCAGTTCGACGCAGGCACGTAGCGCATCGGGCATATACATCATATCCATATAGGTGCCTGGGCGCAGGGGACAAGCGAAGCGACCTTCACGGACGGCAGCGTAGTAGATGTCTACGGCGTAGTCGGTGGTGCCACCTCCCGGAGGGGCTACATTAGATATAAAGGCCAGGGAAGCGGATCGGAGCGTGTCGACACCGAAGCGCTTGTGGTAGTAGTCGCTGAGGAGTTCGCCCGTGACCTTGGTCACCCCGTACATCGTCTTAGGGACGCTGGATGGTGTCTTGGGGGTCAAGTCGTGGGGTCTCAGGGCCGAAGGAGCCGATGGAGCTGAGGGGTGAAGACCGCACAGCCCGTCTCGCGTGCTACTTCGAGTACATTGAAGAGACCTCCTACACTCGATGTGCCAAGCCAGCTGGGGCTTGACTTCTGCGACGGCACCCAGCAGGGCTGCCAGGTTAAAGATGGTGTCGATCTTGTAGCGATGCACCAGTTCGCTGATCTGCTGTGGGTTGGTAATGTCGACCACTTCGCAGGGACCGCTCTCGAGGAGCTCGGCCTTGGGGCTGCAGGGATGTACCCTGCCACGACTACGGGATAGAGACGGCGGAGTGTCAGTGCGAGTTCCGTGCCGATCTGCCCCGTGGAGCCGATGATAAGGATGTTTTTCATACCTCTTTGTGAAACGTATTTGTCTTGCGATATGTCCGCCAAGCAGGGTACGTTAGTGACGCTGCCGGTGAGAGGGCGAACCTAATAAATGCGTACAAATGCCCCTTTTACTATGCTCCAAATGTAGTTATTATTGCTCAAAAGAAGAAGGATATAATTAATTTACCTGTATAAGGCTCTGAATATGCCGTAGGTAGGGGCATTGTGCAGATGTGTGGAAGACGCTATACCTTTGCTCAGACTAACGAAATAACTTAGAAGATGACTCATTGTGTGATGCATACGCTCCCCTGTGGGCTAAGGATCATCGCTTCGGTCGAGCCAGAGGCTGCCGTCAGCTATGTAGGAATCGGCGTGCGTGTGGGAGCTCGGGACGAAGGACTGCGCTGGCACGGACTGGCACATAGTATCGAGCATATGCTCTTCTGCGGGGACGCGTCTGCGCTCAGCCACGCAACTTATCGAGCGAGATGGAGTCGGTGGGTGCGGAACTCAATGCTTATACGACCAAGGAGGAGACGATGCTCTATGCCATCGCTCCCTCGCGCTACGCAGCACGCTCCCTGCATACCCTTCTGGACATCGCCACGCATAGCACCTTCCCACAGGAAGAGTGGGCGAAGGAGCAGGAAGTGATCCTCGATGTAGATTCATTCGTACGAAGACAGCTCCTTCGGAGCTGATCTTTGATGAGTTCGAAGATCAGGTTTTTCCGTCCCCATAGCCTCGGACGCCATCTTAGGGACTGAGGCTTCGGTGGGGCGCATCACGGTGGAGGCGCAGCGTAGCTTCTACCAGCGTCATTACCGACCTGAGCGTATGGTGCTCTTCGCTCGTGGGGTGTTAGATATGGATGCCTTGGTTGTAGCTGCTGAGCGTGCCTTCGGTGGGAAGCTGTTCCCCTCCCTGTCGGAAGCCGGTAGCTCAGATGCTTCTCCCTCTCCCCTGGCGAAGGTGAAGGAAGCGCGCCGTGTCGTTAGGCGGCGTGATACGGCACAGAGCCACGTGCTCTTAGGGCGTGCGGCTTATTCGCTCTCATGATTCGCGACGGCTTGCGCTGAGCCTCTGGCAAATATCCTTGGTGGGAGTGGAATGAATGCCCGTCTGAATATGCGTCTACGTGAGGAGCGTGGACTGGTCTACCACGTGGAGTGCAACTATACGCCCTACACCGATGCGGGGCTCTTCGCCATCTACTTCGGCTCTTCGCACCGTGCAGAGGCCGAAGCCATTGAGCTGGTTTATGCCGAGCTGGAGCGTTTGGTCGCCGAAGGACTTACTCCACGCGCTTGGAGCAGGCCTTATGTCAGACGCAGGGCAGCTTATCTTGGCAGCCGAACAGAAGGAACAGCATTTTTCTCTCGATGGGGAAGAGCTTCCTGCATACGGGGCGGTTTGAGTCGGATGAGGAGCTGCAGCGTCGGCTCTCGGAGCTCACGCCAGCCTTGTTCCACGAGGTGGCGGTAGATCTCTCTGACCGCTCCGCCTTCCACGAATTGATTTACCGCTAAGGCGGCGAGGGGTGAGAGGTATTCTCGGAATTAAGGTATCCAGCCTTCATCTCGTTTTTCTCTTCAGTCTTTGGCTCGGAGAGAAGGCTGTGTCGTTTGGCTTGCGTTGCTCTTCCTTCTTCCCTATGCAGGTCGATATGCTGTGTAGGGTAGGGTGAGAGTGCTCCGCCGAGGAGGGTAGTACAGCAGTAGTGGTGACGGGGCGAAGCAATAGCTTTTGCTCCGTCACCACTACTGCTCCTCTATCTCCGACCACTACTGCTCCGCTTGTCGAGCAGTAGTGGTGCAAAGCCCTTCCTGAGCAGGACGAGCAAAGCTCACAAGTAACAATTGAGCTGAACGTGTTGAACAGAACAACTCTTGCTTACGCAGGAATATGGTACTACGGAGGAAAGGAAGACCAATTTCTTCTCTATCAAAAGAGACTATTGTATCATACGGCACTCGCTTCGTTGTTTGCGACATTCGGACGTGTCGTTTACAGGAGGCACTCCCTTCGCCCTCAGTCTTAACGCCTTGCGATTACCGTATGCTACAAAGTCAAGCAAAATAACAAGCTATGCTTGCCATTTTGGAGACCGTGCAACGGTCATCAAAAGACGATGGATGGACGATGGAGACGTAAAGAGGTGACGTATCTGATGAGGGATAAAAAGCCGTGCAGATTGGAGGGCGAGAAAGGTGGTTAAGTACCGATTTGATTTTTGTGGTTTTTGTAGCACATTTCGTCGACTTCCTTGGGAGTTACTACCTCAATATTACATTTTCACACACATTATGACAGAAAGCAAACGCGCTCTATCTGAATACGTTTACCAAAGCAAGTATTCGCTCTTCCGCGAAGACCTGGGTCGCAAGGAGACCTGGGAAGAGAGTGTCGAACGCATCCGCCAGATGCACTTGACACACTTAGGTCGCTTCGCCCCATATGCCTTACAAGATGAGTGGTTCATGGCTCAGTTCACACGAAGCCATCGACTACTACAAGCTGAAAAGTTCGTCGGCTCACAGCGCAACCTCGCTTTGGTGGTGAGCCCGTCCTGAAGATCTTCCGCCAGTCCACAACCGTAGCTACTCCCACTGTGACCGTCTGGAGGTCTTCCGCGAAACAGAATGGCTTCACTCAGCGGCTGTGGCTGTGGACTTTGTCGAGGCAGCACGTAGACAAAAGCTCCCTGCACTCCTCTGCGAGTGAACTGACGCAGGAGGCGAAACCTACGTCATCGGTGACAGCATCGAAGGCTGGGCGATGCTATCCATCGTCTGCTGGGTACTTCTTTGTCGCTGGCGTGAAGAAGCCTGTCTTCGACCTCCGAGATCCGTCCCAGGGAGCTAAGATCGCAGGTCGCTTCATCGCCCCTGTCCCGATGGGCTGCGCAGCGCTCGACAAGATCCGCGAACTGATGAGGGGCTGTCGCAGCTGGTCGAAGCGTCTCACTGCTCTGCAGTGCACCGACATCATCGCCCATCTGGCCGACTCCGTCCTCTCGGGTGGTGTGCGCCGCTCGGCACTGATGATCCTCTTCTCTCCCGAAGATACGGAGATGGTCAACTAAGCACGGCGACTGGTTCACGACCAATCCCCAGCGTGCTCGCTTCAATATGTCCGCAGCCCTCAACCGTGGTGAGGTCGAACGCTCGCTCTACGAGGTCGCTCTTCGAAGCAATGCGCACGAGCGGTGACCCTGGACTGTACTGGAGAGATAAGTTCGGTGTCGGCTGTAACCCCTGCTGTGAAATCGGCTTCTTCCCCACGGATAAGAATGGCGACACGGGCTGGCAGGTATGTAACTAGCTTCGATCAACGGGCTGAATGCACGAGCGAAGAGAGTTCTGACAAGATCTGCCGCTGCGCTTCTACGCTTAGCTACGGTCCAGGCAACCTATATGGACTTCCCCTTACCTCGGCCAAGCTACGACGAACATCATCAAGTCCGACCCCTCATCGAGTGTCTCTATCGGGGGATTATGAATAACCCGCAGATCCTCGCCAACAAGGATATCCTCGCTGTCGGTGCTATGCAGGTGCGTCAGCAGAACGCCCAGTGCGCACGCATCCTCGGCATCAACCCCGCCAGCCGCACGACTTGCGTCAAGCCTGACGGTACGGTGAGCCTCCTGCTCGGGATGACTTCAGGCATCCACGGGGCGTATGCCAAGCGTTATCTGCGTAGCGTAGAGGCGAACATCGAAGAGCCCAACCTCAAGGCTTACGAAGAAGCAAACCCCAAGGCTGTACAGCCCAACATCTTCAAGCCCACCACGGATAAGAAGATCTTCTTCCCCATCGAAGAGGCGAAGAGACGCTCCTGCGTGGTGAACTCAGTGGGGTCAAGCTCCTCGAGTACGTCAGCTCGTACAGCAGAGCTGGGTCATCCCCGGTATGACCGATATGGAGTCGCCTATCAAGAACAATGTGTCGAACACCGTCGACGTCCCCAACGATCAGTGGGATGCCGTCTGTGACTGGGTGTGGGACAACCAGAACTACATCGCTGGTGTGACCTTCCTCTCCACCTACGGAGATATGGACCTTCCTCAGGCTCCTATGTAAGGTCTCCACGGCCGAAGAGATCCTCCGTGACTACGGTGTCGGCAGTATGTTTGCTTCGGGGCTCGTCGTCGACACGATCGAAGTCTTCGGTGATCTGTGGAAGGCGTGAGATCAGCTCAGGGGCGTGGCGAACAGCTCTTCGTCCCTGACTATGCCATCGATGACTACATCCAGCGTCACAGCGTCGAGGGAAGCTCCTTCCCTCGATCGTGAGCACGTCCGTGGCATCCTCTCGGCACGTCTGCAGGATAAGGTAGAGAACCTTGCCGCTAAGCGCGACATCGTCCGCCGTATCGAGAGTTCGCCCACAACTACTATCGTGGCGACATCTACAAGGCGGTAAACGTACTGAAGAGCGTCAATAACCTCCATCTCTTCGAGGTGCTGAAGAAGACCTACAAGCCCGTGAGACTGGAAGAGCGTTGACTTCTCTGGCAAAGCAGTACACCAATGCGGACGAGCTCTGGTGCCGTCTCCTGCGCTGGTGGTGCCTGCGAGATCAAGTGAGCAATCTTCATCCTCCTCCCTTCTCCTTTTCTCTGAGAGAGGATAGGGAAAGCCCCGAGTAAGCAATTTGCTTACTCGGGGCTTTCCTGTCTACGCGCCGCTTCTTACAGCGATCTGGAGCCCAGTGCCCTATTACTTATGCCTGAAGACCAGATTGATTAAGAATAGAATGACGATAGCACCAATTGCTCCAGTCACGATTGACCCAAACCATCCATCTCCCAGAGAGATCAAATACCCGATCCAAGAGCCACGATCCTACGCCACCGCCCAGGATACCGACGATGATATTCCCGAGAGGTCCGAGACCACTGCCTCGATAGATCTTGCCTCCCAACCAGCCAGCAATGGCTCCAGTAATAAGTGTTGCAATGACGCTCATAAGTTTTGATATTAAGTTCGGGTACGAAGGTAAGGATTATCGCCTGTAAAGCAAGGGAAGACTTACGAGTCCCCTTCATTCCTATCCATCCGTCCTCCCAGATCCTGCTACAAAAGAAGTCTCCCCACCGACAGCATGGAGCTGACGGTGGGGAGGCTTTATCGTGACTGCTCAGGCTCGCTCAGAGGGCGCAAGCCAGAGCTGTGGAGCACTATCCGCCGAAGTCGTCGAAGAAGAGCTGGCTGCGCTCTACGCCGAGATTTTCGAGCATTACCTTGACAGCATTGGCCATAGGACCAGGGCCGCACATATAGTACTCGATATCTTCGGGCGCATCGTGATCCTTCAGATAGTTGTCGTAGATGACCTGATGGATGAAGCCTACGTAGCCAGTCCAGTTATCTTCGGGCTGAGGATCGGAGAGCGCGATGTGGAAGCTGAAGTTGAGACTGCTTCTCGATCTCGCGGAAGTCCTCTTCGTAGAAGATCTCCTTCTTGCTTCGTGCACCAGTACCAGTAAGAGACCTTACGGCCCGTGTGGGCGTGCGGAAGAGGTGGAGGATCTGAGCACGCAGAGGAGCCATACCAGCACCACCACCGATGTAGAGCATTTCTGCATCCGTATCCTGGATGTGAAGTCCCCGTAAGGCCACTCATACGCACCTTATCCCCAGGCAGAGCGAGAAGATGTGGGAGGAAGAGATACCTGGAGATACGGGAAGCCACTTGTGCGTAGCGCGATCCATAGGAGGCGTAGCGATACGAACGTTGAGGGTGATGATGTTCCTTCGGCGGGTGAGTTAGCCATCGAGTACGCACGGATGGTCTCTGTGTCGTTCTTACACGTCAGGCTCCACATATCAGTGATCCCAGTCGCCACGGAACTTCTCCTCGATGTCGTAGTCGGCATACTTGATATCGTAGGTAGGGATGGTGATCTGTGCGTAGCTACCACTCTGGAAGTTCATCACTTCACCCTCGGGGAGCTTCACGACGAACTCCTTGATGAAGGTCGATACGTTGCGGTTAGAGAGGACTTCACTCCCATTCCTTGACACCGAAGACTGATTCAGGCACGATGACCTGCATATCTTCCTTGACCTTCGTCTGGCAAAGCCAAGCGCCAGTGTTCCCTTCTGCTCCTTACGGGAGAAGAAGCCCGTCTCAATGAGGGAGGATTTCCCCACCACCTTCGACGACACGACAGCGGCACTGACCGCACGACCCACTACCACCGCAAGCGGAGGAGAGGTAGATGTTCTCACCCTGCAGCGTGCTCAGCAGCGTACCGCCGATGGGCACTGCAGCTTCCTTCTCGCCATTGATGGTGAGCTTGACGTTGCCTGATGGGACGAGCTTGCTCTTAGCGACAAGCAGGACGATCACCAGGAGCAGTGTGACCAGGAGGAAGATGACCACGACTGACGAGTATAATGGTTGTATTCATTTCGTTGAGTCTTCGCTTTTCGTTACATCTTGACACCAGAGAAGCTGAGGAAGGCACATCCCATCAGCGCCGTGATGATGAAGGTAATCCCGAGACCACGGAGGGCTTAGGCACATCCGAGTACTGGAGCTTCTCACGGATAGCGGCCATCCCGACAATAGCGAGCATCCAGCCGATCCCCGAGCCGAGGGCCGTAGATGGTAGCTTCGCCGATGGTGGGGAACTACGTTGCCTGAAGAGCGATCCACCGAGGATAGCGCAGTTCACAGCGATCAGCGGAAGGAAGATCGAGCGAAGCGTAGAGCGAAGGGCTGAAACGCTCGACGAGCATCTCCTACAAGCTGCGTGAAGGCTGCGATGACGGCGATGAAGATGATGAAGGAGAGGAAGGAGAGGTCAATCCCGCGGCCTCTGCACCGAGGAGCCAGTCAAGAGCCCCCTGCTTGAAGACCTTCGTCTCGAGGAGGTAGTTGATGGGCAGCGTGCAGGTCAGGATAAACTGACAGCGATACCCAGGCCAAGGAGGTCTTTACGTTCTTCGATACTGCCAGGAAGGAGCACATCCCCAGGTAGTAGGCGAAGATCGATATTATCGATGAAGATCGACCTAAAGAATAAAGACTAATGAATCCATTCTTTTGTTAGTTCTTATTTGCGTGGGTAGGTTAGTTTTCCTGAAGCTCCTTGACTGCACGAGCGGTGGATCCAGATGAGCACAGCCACGGAGATAGGGTGCCATAGGAGGCAAGATCATCAGACCGTTGTTGACATAGCCGTGGATACCATCGGTAGCATAGAAGCTCTGAGGGATGACCTGGAAGCCGAGGAGCGTACCAGAGCCGAAGAGCTCACGAAGAAGCCGACAGCGACAAGTACTGCGCTGTAAAGCCAAAGCCGTTGCCCCGATCCCATCAGGGGACTTCCCCAGGGCCGTTACCCAAGGCGAAGGCTGGGAGTCGTCCCATCAGGATACAGTTCGTGATGATCAGCCGAGCAGACGGAGGCTCGCTGACGTCGTAGGCATAAGCCTTGAGGACCCTGCTGACGATGTCGCAAAGGTAGCAGCGACGACGGCTGGACGATGATGCGGATACGGTTGGGGATCGTCTTGCAGAGCGCGAGATGACGACGTTGGAGAAGGCGACGACGACAAGTCACGAGAAAAGTGCCATGACGATAGCGGGCTCGAGCCAGGGTGACAGCCAGCGCGGAGCAGATACCGGCATCTGCACCATGATGGGGTTGTTCTTGCTGAGTGGCCCGAGGACGTTTCTTGTTCTTTTATTCCAGAGAGACATGGCTACTGAGCGTTATAGGTTTCAAGAAATTTTTGGAAAGGCTGAGCAGGTGAGCGAGCATGTCGTTCACCCGCAGTACTGGTGAGTGTGCCACCCGAGATACCGTCGACGTGGTCCTATCCTCGACCTTCTGACATTCTTGACCACAGCGATACCAGTGAAAGCACCCTTCGCGATAGATGGCTTACCCTTGAACTGTGCGGGGAAGTGAGGCATGGAGATTTTCAGCACCGAGGCCTGGCGTTTCCCCAGCGTTGCCGAAGTCAGCACCTTCGACCGTGGAGTGGTCAGCGGCATCGATGGCGATGACAGATCTTGTTCCTGAGATCCAGCACCATTGAGTGGGAGGACGCTGAGGGTCTTCCCATTAATCTCAGCGAGGTAGACGGGAGGTCTTGCTTCTCACGCTTGGCGATGAGCTTGTAGGGAAAAGCTCGGTGTTGGCGTTGAAAGCTTCGCTCTGGCCGACTTCATCTCCTTCAAAGGTCTTGACGACCTGTCCCTCTTCGTTGACGAGGACTCCCCTTCTGTGAGGGATTTGTAGGGTGGAGATGACGGCGGACTTATCAGAGGTCTGACCGAGTGCGCGGAGGATCTGCCGCATCTTGTCGATGTTCGCGTTCTCCTGCTGTGCTGGACGGAGGACGATCGCGCACCTGCCAGGAGGACTGCGGCGAGATGACCATCACCGCAGCATAGATCAGTCATATGAGTTCTTATCTCTATTCATCGTTGTAGCGGTGTTGGATTAGTTCTGAGACCTTAGCGGAGACGCTGAGACGCTTCGCGTGTTTGCGCTCTACCACGATGTAGTCGATGAGTGGTGCGAAGGTGTTTCATCAGCAGGATAGCGAGCATCATCCTTCAGTGCACTGAGCGTTGAGACACACGGATGAAGACGACCATCACCCCGATGAAGAAGGAACCGCCACTGTCTCGGTGCGAGCAGCCGTCACAGGGGTCGGTCAGCGCGAAGACGATACCGGCAAACCACCCACAGACCGTCGGGTGGTGAAGAGCCGATACCTGCATGGCGGGCGGCACTCGATGGCGTTGAAGACAGCCATGGCGAAGACACCGACAACCCCGAGACCGTGATCTTGTAGCTGGCGATCCCGTGTAGGATGAGGACGGCAACGCGATGAGGATGGCGACGTGGAAACTCACCTACAGACCCAGGGAGAAGCCGAGAAGCGCATCCCAGTCGGTCAGCGGACCACCAAGCGTATTATGGATGTCAAGGACATACGCGCTGGAGCTATCTGCCCAAAGCGGAGTACGCACCGGTGAAGCCGTCGACCACTCTTCGACCACCGAGCCCGAAGGTCGAGCCGAGGCGTACCCGAGACGCTGTCACCAGACATAGCGGCGGGGTAAAGAAAGAAGGCGCGCGTGATCAGGGCTACGCTGAAGACGTTTGTAGCCCGTTCCCCCGAAGACTCCTTAGCGAAGACGACGGCGAGCGGTAGCCACGACGATCATCCACAGCGGGGTCTCCACAGGGATAATCATCGGGATGAGAATCCCCGTGACGAGGAACCCTTCCTGGATCTCCTCATGCTTCATCTGGGCGATGATGAATTCAATACCCAGACCTACAGCGTAGGAGACGATGATCTGAGGCAGCACAGAGAGGAAGCCGTAGAAAGAAGGTGCCCAGAAGGAAACCTCACACCTACGACGATATTGTGCTGCAGCCCGACGATGCACATCCCGAAGAGCAGCGGGAGGAGGAAGAATGACTACGCTCATCGTGCGCTAGCGTCGATGGCATCGTGGACGTGTGCGCCACGAGCTTCGAGGTCGTATTGGGGACGAGAGAACGTCTCGAAGCCGTCGAAGACTGACTCCAGGGCCGAGAAGCGCCCCCCCTTCGTGAAGGCGGGCTTAATCTTATCGATTTGTTTTCTTAATGCGTTCAAGGTCGTTGTCCTTTTAATGAGTGAAACCTTCTATTAGTTCATTTCCTTGTACAGCTCATCCAGCCCTGGCGGACGATCTGCTGCAGGGGTATCTTGGACGTGTCGACAGATTCGCAGAACGGCAGAAGTCTTCGGGAGCGACCTCACAGATACCGCGCGCTTCCATGTCGTTGATGTTGAAGGCAATGATGCTGCTTCAGCAGGAACTCAGGGTATGATATCCACTAGGGAAGACACGGTCGTACTCGCCACTCATGATCATCGCACGGCGACCGCCCACTTGACGCGCGCATCGAGGACATACTCTGCTCGTTTAGGCATCAGCCAAGAGAAGTAACTGCGACTGTGGCTATACTGATTGAGACGAGGCATAGCCCAGCCGAAGACCTCGTGCACATCGTCCCCCTCGGGGATGATCGTGATCTGGTCGATACCGAAGCTCATACGTTCGTGCTCTTCATCGACCTTGATGCCTGAGGAGACATCGCCTTCGATGATCGCTCGTGCTCGCCCTTCTTACCCGAGGGCGACCTTCGAAAGGCTTCGCTGAAGCGCGCCCCTGGGAGGACGGTCACGTAGCCCGTTTCCTTGGCTTCCGAACCCGTAAGGGCAATCGTGCGGGAGAAGTCAGCCTTACCCGTCTTGAGGAAGCGACCGATCACGAGCAGGTCACTGGCCTTGAGCGTCCAGACCGTTTCCTCCTTGTTGATAGGGCGGTGTGGTTGATCGGTGTAGCACGACCAGACCCAGCGGGGTGAGGTCCACGACCCGCTTCGACACGCTCGACACCAGCGACACCCGTCAGTTCGCCCGCAGCGACACCGAGATAGACCTTACCTGAGGTGAGCTTAGTGAGTGCCGTCAGATGCCAGCTGCAGCTCATCTTCGCGCCCCTGAGCCAGGTAGCTGAAGTTAGGGTGCGAGCGGGCGGTGAAGTTCGCCGTGACGAAGATGTCACGAGGCTCTGTGGTAGGGATTAGCCTAGGCGGTCGTAGGGACGCTGCTTGAAGAAGCTGAACATACCACTCTCCAAGAGGGAGAGCCAGCACCTCACGCGCTGCATCTTCTCTACCCCTGCCGTGGCAAAGGACTTATATTCGGTCGTTGCATCAGGGGCGCACTTCGACGCTCAGCACCTTGCGCTTAGCACCGCGGTGGATCGCGACGACCTCACCGCTGACGGGGAGGTCAGGCGCAGCTCAGGCGCAGCCTTGTGATACATCAGGGCATCGCCCACAGTACCTTGTCGCCTGGGTGAACGATCACTTTGGGGACGAAGCCGATGTAATCATCGGGGACGACGGCATAGCTCTCCGTGTGCTTGGCGGCTGGGAGGGAGCGTCTCTGCGGCCTTTCCCTTCAGATTCAGCGTGAGGCCCTTCTTTATCGTGATAATGTTCGGCATAACACGTGATTGGATGATTTGTTTGGTGAAATTATTTGGCTGCCAAAAGTACAATCAAATCTTTGCCACACTCTACCTATAATACAGGGAGGTAATTCTCCATTTTATCCCCACAATCGGCGAAGGAAGCTCTTGCTCTTTCTTCAGCTTCTATTCGCTTACTTCTATCGCGCGCGCGAACAATTATATATAGATGCTGCGCGCGATAGGTGCTCCACGAAGTAGCACTTTGTTTCGGTATTAGCCTTCATCCTTTGTATTGGAGCATCACGACCAGCTGTCGGATGAGGCCGTCCTCACCAGTAGAAATGGAGGTGGTACGCACCATTAGTGGTTCGCGCGCTGACCACTACTGCTTCACACGCTGACCAATAGCAGCCCGCTTGTCGGACCAACGAAGTGGTCGATGCTTCCTAATCCTGGATGGTAGCTCTCCTCTCTCCTGGGTTTGGGAGAACTCTGCCCATGAGGGGAATAGTCTTGTGGACAAGTAGATAGCCTTCTTTCAATTCGATGGTCAGTGCTGCACTGTGTTATAGCTACCGTTGAGTCACTACCTCACAGCTCTTGGAGTTTTCCTCCTCGATCCTCTGAAAGGCTGCATATCTTTGCACGGCATTCTAAGGGGGCAGAGTTCACTTTTGCGCTCATTTAATTTCAATCTTGTTCCTCAACCTGTGCACCACACTCAGAAAAATAGTGGTTCTATGCTGTGTCGGAACGATGCTCTTTAAGCTTCCTGCAAAGAAGACCACACCACGGTACGATACAAAGTCAGATACTCTCACTCGAGGTTGCTGTACAGCCCAATAATCCGAAAGACGGATGCGCCACAGCCAGACACCCCACTCCTCACGCCACCCAAAGTTTGATCCGCCAAAGAGTGAAGAGCCTAAACTCGAGGTGCGCACAGCCTGGTGTAGTCTGCATCACAAACCTGGCTCCTGAGTGAGCGTCTGCACCTTCCATAAGAATAACGTCAATGACGCAGACAGTAAGAGGCTGCTTACTAAGCTCATCATCCAATCAGGAGCATTGAGCCAAGCTGACCCTTACCTATATATATACGTTACCACTTCCTTGTCCAAAGAGGCTTGAGCCTCACCACGGCTGGAAGTCTTAGTCTTGCGGATACAGATGAAAGCTGCAACAACAGTACAATCACGACGTCGTCCTTCCAGCTAATCTAACGAAGGTCACGGCAAAATGGCTTTCGAATACGATGATCTCCGGGTTGATCTTCCCAGGTGACAAGCTCAAAACACTGAGGTGCACCTTACAATGACAAGCTACGCCACCTCGTCTTGCCGGAACTCCGTCGAAGAGCTGAGCGGGAAGATGCCTTCACGCTCAGCGCGACTCGAGACCATCGTCACTCTACGGGTTTCGACAAGCGTATTTCCCCCGAAGGCCTCTCAAGTGGTGCAGCTCACCCGGCCATGCTCACGATCCTCGCAAGTGTGACGACCGGAAATAGGGCATCAAGCCTTCGCCCAATGTGCTCCGTCTCAAGTCAATCACCTTCCAGGGAGAAGCGCCTAAGTTCACAACCAACGGAGAAAGGTCAGCACGCTTTTTCGGGCTATAACTTCTCAACCAACGACCCATAATCACCGTTCTAGGGGAGCAAAGACCGCTACCTAGGCTCTTGGGTGGTCAGCTCAAGCCCAGAAGCTTCAGTACTTCGTCGAAGCTCGATGGCCCAAATACAGGGACGCTTCTGCTACCTTCTCCCACATCTCTACATATCCCTCCAATAGCAACACTGTGTGGGTTGGAGGATGTATACTCTGCACTTGTTCACGTATATATCTCTAAAATAGCTACCTACATATATGTATTTTTCTCCCTAAAAACCTCTCTTTCCTTGCTGAGACCTCTCCTAACAGGCTATTGCACAGATTGATTTACTACATATACCACAATTATGCCCTCTAAGTCGACTCAAAACACAAACAAAAAGCCTTTATCTTTGCCGAAAATTTCAAGGCAGGATGCCCTGTATTCACCCATCAATCATCCACTAATTCTAACCTCAATCATCGTAATGAAGATTCAGAAATCAGCCATCATCAGTTGCTTCGCAGCTGCTGGACTACTATTCGCCTCCTGTAAGAAGGATACACTCGCACCGAGCAGAGGTCGATAATCCTACCACGACAGCCTGAAAAGCCTACGCCTCCAGCCCTCAAGCCTGAGGATCCCAAGCCCCGCATTCGCAGCCCAAGCTCCCAAGGCAGCAGGTGAAGCTCGCATAGAAGTCGCCAGGCTGGTGGTCTTGGAGGCTGCACTCAAGGAGAAGACCTCGAGAAGCTCACCAAAGCTGGTCGTCACGCTCGGGCTACCTGAACCAAAGCTGACCTCAACTACATCACCAGAGCCTCAAGATTCGAAGAGCTCGATCTTACGAATGCTACCCTCAGTCTGACAAGACGAAGACAAGGGCTTTCAATCAATAGTACGCTCAAGAAGATCATCGCTCCAGCTAATCTCGAGAAGACTCAAAAGGACTGGTTCTCTAACACGCTGGCTGACTGAGTTTTGTCTTCCCAGGCAAACAAGCTGCAGTGTCTTTGGTGGTGCTATCTTACAACGAAGCTCAAGAGTATCGTCCTTCCTAATTCAGTGGAAGAGCTCGGAGATACAAAGCTTTCTCAGAACAGTAACTTTGAAAGCATCACATTATCCAGCAGCTCAAGATTATCCCAGCAGAGGCATTCAAGGGTTGCCGTCGTCTCGACGCAGCTCGTTATCCCAGCGAGTGTTACTGAAATCAGGGTACTATAGCCTCAAAGGGCTGCAATAGCTCAAGGAGTGTCATCTTCCTCTGCCCTGCATCCCAGGTTCACAACCAACGACATCGAGTGAAAATGCGTTGACTGGACTATGACTACTCTGAATCGACCCACAAGTCATCGTCCTAGGACACGAAGGATGCCTATCTGAAGAGCTCTTGGCATGGGACCCCCAAGTCAAAAGCTGCTCAACGCTTTATCGAAGCTGAGTAAGGAATATATCCCCTTTCATCCTAACCTATTTCATTCAATCCCTCTCCAGTGGCTCTGCTACTGGAGAGGGATGTTCCCACATCCAAACAGGCGATCTGCCCTACACTCGCAGTATTCAATCTATGAACTACAAGAAGCTTATAGCCCCTCTGTGCATCGCTCTTATGGCAGGTCACACTCTCCTCCTGCCGCAAGGACACCCCAAGAAAGACAAAGCACCCATACGGATGGGAAGACTGGAGCAACATCCTCGCACCATCACGCCCCGTGCCGCACCGACACCTCCCCAATCCCGACGAAAAGCTCCCTGCACTACGCGAAGGGAGGTACGTGTCGCAGTACCCAAAGCTGGAGGCTTAGAAGCGGCCCTCAAGGGACCAAGACCTGAGCAAGATGCGCATCCTCCTGCTGACCTCGGAGCGATCAATCAAGCACGACTGTGACTTCATCCGCTACAAGGCTAAGAACCTCGAGGAGTTGGACCTAAGCCGTGTCAGCCTTCGGAGTCCTCGATGATGAGTACGGACTTAAGGGACAACAAAGAGCCTCGAAGAAGATCATCGCCCCAGCGACACGCACGCCGCACAGCAGAAGGATGGTTCGAGCCACACCCATGCCGAGGGAGATCATCTCCCTGGTGATATGCAGCATCTTCGGTGGCGCTCTCTTCAACCAGCGGGTCAAGAAGATCACGCTCCCCGAGTCGGTAGAGGTCATCCTCGCCAATGCCTTCTGGAACAACGAAAAGATGGAGTCCATCACGCTACCCCAGCAAGATCAAGATCATCCCGCGCGTTGCTTCTACGTACTGCAAGAGCCTCAAGAGCATCGATCATCCCCGCAACTGTGACCGAGATACAGGAAAATGCCTTCGCCGAATGTGTCCAGCTGAGCGTATCACCTTCCACGGAGTAGCCCTGCACTCACAGGCTGGTACGAATGGCAAGCCTCAGAGTCCGTTCTCCGGTGTCGTATGGGAAGCTGATGGCAAGAAGAAGTGCATCATCCGTGTACCGAAGGGCAAGACGCAGAGCTTCCTTGCAAGTGGCAGTGGCCTGCAACCTCTCGCCAGTCGCTTTGAGGAGTACTCAGCTCACCTCTTCTATGCACACGAAAGCATACGCCCGTATGTCTCGAATGAAGCATTTACCCTCGCACTATGTGCCATCGCTCGTCCTGCTCTGTGGGTGCAAGCGATAAGCCCACGCCTGCCCCTGCGGATGGGAGCGATGGCGCACTCGTGCGCTACTTCAGTCAGCAGACAGAAGCTGAGCACCCCAGAAAGCCCCCAAGATTTCTACTCTGAGTACAGCTCTCCCGAGAGTTACCCCTGCTCAGCAGCAAGAGGTGTGTGAAAGCTGGCACCGTGCCAACGAGCAAGCGACTTCACTCCCCAGCTTTGGAGCATCAATTCACCAACAGCTCCTCATCTGGGAGCTACCCAAGGGCGAACGGATGCAGTGGAAACCCTTTGCTAAAGGCACCAAGCCCGAAGGGAGGCTATCCTTCTTCATCAACCTGCACGGTGGCGGTAGTTACCCCATAGAGAAAGGTCCTTGGGCCTCTGACATCAACGAGCAAGAGTGGTATACTCTGATGTCCTTCACCGATGGCTATCAGAATACTCCTGCGCTCTACTCGTGCCCCTGTAGCGGCCGATGACCGCAAGGGCAGATGGCACTTTCTTCCACAGCGTGTTGCCTTCCGCCGTGCCTATCAGGTAGCGGTACTCGGGGAAGCCGACCCCGATCGTGTCTCATCTGACGGGTATCTCTGAGGGTGGATATGGAGCCTTTCGCCCGGACTCTATATGCCCGACCACTTCGCAGCTGTCGGCTCGCTCGCTGCCGCCATCCAGAGTCTGGAGCTGGCTGAGAACCTGCGCAACGTAGCTTTCCGCCTCGATGTCGGAGAGAAGGACTACGAATATGACCGCAGTCTCAATGCGATGGACTGGCGTGACAAGCTGGATAAGTTCGCCGAGGAGAACCCTGAAGACTTCGTACATCAAAAGCAATATCATCGCTGGCAGGGGCATACAATCTCTATCTAACAATTACATCTTGGCTCGCTAGCACAAGCGCCGGGTCTCACCCTAAGCACCCTCAGCTACATATATTACAATATTGATGACGGCTTCTCTGACGGGGTCTACTACGTAGGCTTCGGCAGCCTTTACTCAGCAGAGCCGAGACGCACGCCTGCACATCGATGTACGGCACGAAAGCAATAACTTTGAAGTCGAGACGAAGCTCCTCCGTGGCTCGGTCAGGGTACGCTCACGTTGTATGTCGATGACGTTGACTTCACGAAGCCTGTAGTAGTACGGCATAATGGACAAGAGATTTTCTCGGGAATACTACGCCCAAACAAGGGTGTGATGGCTGAAGCCATTGCGCTTTTCGGCGACCCTAAGAGAATCTTTCCCCGCCAAGGTGAATATCCCCTCTAAGCTCGTACCACGGGAAGTGTGGGGCTGAGGATAGTCCTCACCACTCCCATCGTCTAAGACCTCACCCGTCCTCACTTCGTAGTCCGTGCTGCGACGCGAGGATGGCGTGGGCTTTCATCGTATATATAATATGTATCGCCTATGCACAGTGCTCCGATAGCCTTCTGAGCCCTATCTTCTTGTGGGGTCTTTGCTGATGCTCGCTGGTATCATCGCTGGTAAGGTGGGTACACGCTTCGGTGTGCCTGCCCTTTTACTCTTCCTCATCACTGATGCTCTTCGGCAGTGCTGGTCTGGGTATCCAGTACAACGACACGCACAAGACGCAGTTCGTCGGGATGATCGCCCTGACGGTCATCCTCTTCAGCTTCGAGACGAAGCTCACGGAGATACGCCCTGTTCTCGGTCCTGGTCATTCCCTCTCTCACCGTGGGCGTCCTCCTGACGACCCTCTGCTTAGGGAGCTTCTTCTACGGGATGGATCTCTTGCTGGGCACCTCGTACACTTCACCTTCCCCATTGCGCTCCTCTAGCAGCGACGATGTCCAGTACCGATCACTCCTCGTCGTCGCCCTCTTGCGCTCAAAGAATATGCATCTCAAGGAAGGTCTTCGCCCCATCCTCGAACTGGAGAGCGGTAGCACGACCCAATGGCTCATATGCTCACCATCGCACTCATTCAGTTCATCACCGGAGGAGCTGGAGGTGCTGACGGCTCATGGGGAGCATCCTGACTGACCTTCGTCCTACAGTTTGCCGTGGGTGGAGTGATGGGCTACCTCTTCGGACGCATTACTCCGTACATCCTCAACAAGGCAGATGTCGGCACGGCGCACTCTATCCCATCTTGCTCTGTGCTTCGTCTTCCTGACCTTCTCTGCCACCTCCCTCCTGCAGGGCAATGGCTACCTCGCCGTATATTATGGGGTGTACTCGTTGGGGACAAGAAGCTCGTCCACAAGAAGAGTATCGAGACCTTCTTTGATGGGCTGACGTGGCTGCTGCAGATTGCACTCTTCATCATCTTAGGCTCTTCGTCGACGCACACAGCTCTACTCCCATCACGGGCTTCGCTGTCCTTGCTGGTCTCTTCATGATCTTCGTAGCACGCCCCTTGGCGGTGCAGATCAGCCTCCTCTTCTTCCCTCGCATCAGTATGCGTGGCCGCTCCTTCCTCTCGTGGGTAGGTCTGCGTGGTGCTGTGCCGATTACTGCCTCGCCACCCATCCGCTACTAAGCCAGGTCGAAGGCGCAGAGACGCTCTTCAACATCGTCTACGTCATCACCCTTCTCGCTCCTCATCCAGGGAAGCACCCTGCCAGCTGTGGCGCGCTTCCTCGGGCTGGATGAAGAACTCCAAGTGAAGGTCAGCAGCTTCGGGGTGAAAATCACCAAATACACGGGAGCAAAGATGCTCGAGCGCACCGTCACAGGCGCGATGCCTCAGAGGGCAACAAGCTGATGGAGCTGGGATCTCACGGGAGGAAGAGACTGGTCATCCTCGTGCGCCGTGGGAGAACTATATGGTGCCTATAGCAAGTCTCGAAGCTCGAAGTCGGCGACATTCTCCTTCATCGTCTACGAACAACCTACTACAACCCTCCCAGCGTGAAGCCCTCTACCCTCCTCCGCCGTATCGGCGCCCTCGCCTTCCCCAACATCCTCTCCAACGTCACCGTCCCGCTCCTGATGCTCGCCGATACGGTGGCGATGGCAGGGCGACGATCGGTGCCGAGAGCATCGCGGTCGCTCATCGGAGCCGCTACCACCCAGTTCGTCATCGGTATCTGGAGCTCTGCTGCGCGGGGACGACGGGTCACGGCAACAAGCCTGCGTGCAATGTACGCGCGCGCATGTCAGCTCACTGGGCTCGATCATCGCACCGTCGTTGCTGTCACTCGTCCTCCTGCGTCCGCTTTATATTGCTCCGCCGCAGCTCTCCTGCAGGTCAGCCGATATGCATCTGGCACGAGGCGCAGACCTCACTCACATTATTCCTTCCTCGGCGCGCCCGCTGCCCTGCTGCTTACGGCGATAATGGCTGGCTCATCGGCGCGCAGCGGATGAAGTGCTCGTGATGGGTGGGTGAGCATCGCGCAACCTGCTCAATATCTTCTTCAGCTACCCACCGCCTTCCTGCTGATGGGAGTCGGTGGCTTTAGCACGCACAAGTACTGGCTCAGCACACCGCCCGCTTTCTGCTCTTTGCTCGGGGCATTGCGCTGACGAGGACGTATTCTGCGCCAATTTCCGCCGGAGTGAGTGCTGGCATCCGAGACCCTCCCGCGCTACTTCCATCGTAGGGAACACTCAAGCTCATCCGGCATCGCCGATGCGTCGCAGGCGGTGATGCTCTCCTTCATCCGCTATGCGGGAGCACCATTTCGGCGTCGACGGCGCTGGCCGCCAACAGCGTCCCGATGCAGCTCTTCACCTCTCTCTCGTACTCATGGATGGCTGGCGTACGCCGCCGAAGCTCTTGTGAAGCCACTCGGCAGTCGAAGCTATCGCCCTGTCTGGCAGATCATCCGCCCCACGCCTCGTGTCGGCATCGTTGCTACGGCGCCCGTGACGGCATCTGCTTTCATGCCTTCGTGCCTCGCCCCTTCCTCGTCCTGCTCACCGACAAAGCAGACGTGCCTTACTATGCCCTGCAGTATAGCTATTGGATGGCAGCTGTCCCACCTAGTCTCCTTTCGGAGCCTCTCCCGGATGGCATCTAGTCGGAGCTACGGACAGCAAAGACGATGTGGGGATAGCGGATGATCTCGCCGCACTGACGTTCTGTTTCACACAGCCACGGAGCTTGCGCTTCGTGGTCGCTGATGGGCTGTGGCTCGCCTTTCCTCTGCCACCTCTCGGTACGCAGCGTCTCATCGAGCACCTCCCGAGGCTCGCAGCGCATCCATCGGCTGGAGTGCGAATGCGTGATACTCACCATTCCGTCCACCACATAGGGAAGTAATAGACCATCTTTGCGCCACAAAGTCAAAACTTTCTATAAAGGGGGCCCACGCTCCACAACTATTCAAGGCCCTCCCCTTCAGATGAACAAGAATAAGATTATCGTCGCTGGCATCGCCGTAGCCCCGAAGATATGCCACTCCCCGCCGTACCCGCCGCAACAAGCTTCGGACGTCATCGTCGGCTATAAGTATTACCTCCGCTTTATCATTATGAGCACCTGTCCCGATGCGCTGTGTATCGACAGCGGTGGCGAAGGCGGAGCGTCATGCGCCGAAGAGGCTCTTCCGCGCGCGCCCCTCGAAGGGAAGACCGTCTGCGTCATCTCCTCGGGCGATGCGGGTATCTACGGTATGTCCCTCTCATCTACGAGATGATGCGCGAGAAGGGGTCACCGACCAGGTCGAGTGTCGAGGTGCTCGCCAGGCATCGCGCGTCTTCCAGAAGGCAGCCGCCCTGCTCGGCCGTCCCATCGGCCACGACCCGTGCATCATCTCGCTGTCTGGACCTGATGACCCCTTGGTTACATGCATCGAGAAGCGCATCGAAGCCGCCGCCGCTGGCGACTTCATCACCGCCATCTACAACTGCAGAGTCAGACGCTACTGGCAGATTTCACCGCCTCTAGAGATCTTCGCCCAGCATCGCAGCCCCGATACCCCACCGCTACGCGCGTCAGGGCAGGACGTGAGTGAGCAGGTCGCTCAAGCTCACGACGCTTCGCCGAGTTTCGGACCCGAGGAGCTGATATGTTCACCGTGGTCATCATCGGCACACTCCAGAGCCACACCCTTCGAAGGGCAACTTTCATCACCTCGTGGCTACTATGACGAAGGGACGCTGGGATCAAGGATGCTAAGATTACGGTCACAATCATGATCGAGAGCTTCCGCACCATCAACAGCGAGCTCTCCAATCCCGACATCCCGCTCGACCATTAAGCGGGCACTCATCCACCTCGATTCGCACGACGGCGGACTTCGATATGGAGAAGATCGCGTACCCGACCCTGGAGGCGGTGTCGCGCATCATCTGCGATGCTGGATAAGAAGTTCGACATGACCATCACCGATGTCACGATGGTCAGCCCCGGGTATCCGTAAGATGCTCGAGCGTCTGGGACTGCAGGTCGGGTGCCCACCTCACGATCCACGCGCCGCGAAATTAGCGTGTAGTAGACGGCATCAGCACGCCGCAGGCGGGTCTCGCCTTCGCCGTCGAGGAGCATCCCAACGCGCTCTTCGCCGTGGGAAATGCGACCGCCATCATCGAGCTCATCGCGACCTCATCCGCCGGGCAAGGCGCAGCTCACCGGGTATGGTCGTCGCTCCGCAGGGCTTTCGTGCAGGTGCGCGAGCTCCAGTAGTATATATGGCGAAGGTCTGGCAAGACATCCCCAAGATCATCGTCGAAGGCCGCAAGGAGGTAAAGCTCGCCGCTACGCCGCTGGTCAATCGCCATCCTCACGCTGGACGACGCCGAAGCAGCTCGTCCAGGTCGTGACGTCTAAGTATCTTACCTGATTTTTAGTGGCGTATACACCGACACCGGTGTGTACGCATCGCTTTTCTGGGTACGATATTAGCCTCTTCGAGGCGCGCATGGGACTTCGCCCTCGGCGGCGGGGAGTACTTATACCGTTTGCGCACGAAGCAATCGCTGCTTCGCGCAGAGCAGTACTGGTGGATGCCATCGACCACCGCTGGTCGGCATCGCCGATCAGTATAATCTGGCTGCACGGTTCTGGGAAATACCCTTGCCCCTTGGAGTTTGCGAGGTGTTTATTGTATTATATATTTTTGTACCTTTGTCTCCGAATTTCCATGTAGGGTAGGAGAAGAAAGCTCATCCCTCCGCTGTGGAGCGGGTGGCACCCTACGTGGGGCCAACTTTTTAGCTATCAACGATAATGTACGTCATCGTAGACATTCAGGGCCAGCAGTTCAATGTAGAATCAGGGCTGTCGCCTCTTCAATACCACCACGTCAAGGGTGCAGAAAGTGGCGCAGTAGTAGTTTGATAAGGTCCTCCTCGTGGACAAGGATGCGCTGTCACCGTAGGTCGCCTGTCGTAGCTGGAGCCAGGTCGTGCGAAGTCATCACGCCTCTGGTCAAGGGGCGGACAAGCACCCGTCTTCCGCCAAGAAGCGTCGTAAGGGCTATCGCAAGCTCAATGGTCACCGCCAGCAGTTCAGCGAAAGTCCTCGTCAAGGAAATCGTAGCTTAATCAAGCATTGTATCACCGCATTAGCTTTAGACATAAAACACAATGGTGCCACACACAGGTGTAGGTAGCTCCAAGAACGGACGCGAATCAGAGCAAGCGACTCGAGTAAAGCTCTCGGTGGTCAGCACGCACGCTGGCTGCAACATCATCGTCCGCCAGCGTGGCACGCAGCATCACCCAGGCGTAGGCGTAGGTAATCGGTAGCGACCACACGCCTCCATGCTCTGACTCGACGGTAGCAGCGTTCACGCGTAAGAAGAAACTGACCGATCGCACGTCTCCATCGTGGCTGAGGCCCAAGACGGAGCACACGTCAGATAGCACAACCGAAGGTTGCTCCAGAAGGGTCTCTCGCAGCCCCGAGGGAGCAACCTTCTCTCATTCATAAGATACTAAGGCTTTACACTTAAGCAAATTATGGAGAATACCGAGGCGGTCATCGAAACGCTCCCGTAAGAAGTGCAGTTCGGAAGCACGCGAAGCTTCCGACCGAAGTCCCGAACTTAGACGAGATCCGTCGCCGTTCGCAGCAGGAGCCGGACGAGCACTCGTCACGCCGTCAGAAAGCTCCGCTCAGGAGATCGGCAGGATCCGATGAAGCTAGGGTGCGAAGGAGCAGGCCGAGTATTCTGCGGTGAAGTCGCTAAGCTCATGGCAAACGAGTAAGACCCTTTGGAGGAAAAAGAAGACGGCTGCTGCAGCTAAAGATCCGTGAGATCCTCCTCTCGTCCCTAATCTCCCAGCGTTGACATTATCGTGCCGAAGGTGCTACGGCTGAAGACAACGTCTGCGCCGTCAGATCGGGTGTGCGAGATGCCTGCACTGGATGTGCCAAGCAGCCGAGCCCCACCTGGAGCGGGCCAAGGACTATGACCCCATCGACCTCGAGCTGGGCGTGAAGATCTGGGCGCAGGCTTCCCGTCGTCTATATGGGTTATGGTGCGACGCTTGCAGCGTGCGCTCATCAACTTCTTTCCTCGACAACGCACGCGAAGCTGGCTACCCCGAAGTACAGCCTCACGTACGGTCAACGGAAGATTGGCCATGGTACGGGACAGCTCCCCGACAAGGAAGGGCAGATGTACCACGCTACTCCTCGACAATCTCTACCTCATCCCTACGGCAGAGGTGCCTGCGACCACATATCTATCGTGATGTCATCCCTCGAGGAGGATCTGCTCCGCTGCAGCACATACGCTTTACCGCTTTGCTTCCCGTCGCGAAGCTGGCTCCTACGGCGGTGCGATGTACGTGGTCTCAATCGTCTCCACTCAGTTCGGACAAGGTAGAGATCGTCTGCATTGATAAGCCTGAGCGTAGCTACCAGCGTCTGGATGAGATGGTCGCTTATGTAGAGACGCCTCGCTCACGAAGTCTTCGAACTCCCTGGCGCATCCTGCGTCTGAGTGGCGGCATGATATGAGCTCACCAGTGCGCTGACCCACGACTTCGAAGTCTCTCTGCAGCACAGAAGCGTTGGCTTTGAGGTGAGCTCTGGTCTCCAACTTCGAGAGCCATCAGGCCAACCGCCTGCGTTGTCGCTATCGAGACGCTGAGCAGGGCGTCCAGCTTGTGCACACGCTCAACGGCAGTGCCTTGGCATCTGGCTCCGTATCGTCGCAGCCCTCTTGGAGAACAATCAGACCTCGAAGGCATCCGGCATACCAGAAGCCCTTCGTCCCTTTGCCATCGGGCTTTTGACTTCATCCCACGTCCTACGATAGTAGTCGTGCTGCGTAAGCTGATCTTTTCTCCCCCATCAGATAAGCTGTCCCGATCCGATGGGGGATTTTCTATTGTGCCATATATTAGCAAGCTTCTTCCTGTGTGATCTCATTACATGGAATGCTGTGACATTATTGGGCTTCGGAAGGGTTTTATAGTAGAGACCGCTGTACGGTTCTCAGACAAGCATAGCTTGTTGTTTCACTTGACTTTGTAGCATGTGGTAATCGCAAGGCGCTAAGAATGAGGGTGGAGGGAGTTTTACCTGCAAACGACACGCCCGAATGCGCAAACAACGAAGTGGAGTGCCGACGATGCAATAGTCTCATAGTAGCGAGTAGCCTTCATCAGTGTATAGGAAGCCCCATCCGTGCACTCTCTGATGCTACGGATAGCTTCTGTGTAATGGGGTAGAGCACCAGGAGGGCATTCTCACCGAAAGCCAAGAGGAGGGGATACTTCTTCCTATCCGTAGCTACTTATTGCTCTTGCGGCGGTTGCAGTCTCGGCAAAGCATCTGTAGATTCTCTATCTCGGTCTTCCCGCCCTTGCTCCAAGGCTTGATGTGGTCGCCCTCCATCTCCTCGTACTTGTACTTCTTCCCACAGCAGGTGCAGATCCCGCCCTGCTGCTCGTAGACGGTGCGCTTTTGGCTGTCGCTGAAGGCTCGGATGCCGAGCACGCTCGGGTCGTCGTTCCCGATCGCCTTCTCCAAGACGTACTTATAGATGCCACTCTTCTTAGTCACATCATCATCAGCCATCAGGGTGGCAACCTCCTTCTCCAGTGCTATTGGGTCGTAGGTGTTCTTGTGGTATCTGTTGTAATAGATCCCCCAGGGAAGCCCTTTCATCTCCTTGCGATAGGTGGGGAAGAGCAGCTCGACCCATTCGATGACACGTCGGAAATAATCCCAAAGGTCTTGGGCATTAGGATCCAGCTGGTGCTTCATCATGCACTCCTCGATGCTTTGCTTGGGGTTCACTCGGTCACCATACCAATAGATCACGGTCTCCAGGTAGTCCTGTCGGTTAGCTGTTCCCTTGAGGTACTTGCTCCCAAGCCCGTAAGCGGCACAGCCCGTCTTGCTGAAGTAGCGCTTCGCATCTGATACCCAGGGTCCTGTATAGACCGCATTACGTAGCTCTTGGTCGGTAAGCTCTTCGCCTGCGATATTGATGGTCTTGAACCACTCGAGCTTCTCACTCTCTGTCCCATCGCAGATATAGACGGTGAGCTCGTAGTCAAGAAGTTGCTCCCTTAGGTCCTCTGGAAGCGTGTGGAATGCTTGAGGCTGCTTAATGCCAAAGAGTCCAGCACAGGAGAAGTCCCCATCGAGGAAGGTGCAGATAGATAGCGTCCTTTGCTGACCATCAATGAGCTCATAGCGCCCATTCCCATGATCAGCCCAGTACATGACGTTTAGCGGGTAGCCCTTGCTAAGGGTATCGATGACTGCTTGCTGTTGCTCGGGCTTGTAGACGAATTCGCGCTGGTAGGCAGGGGCGCACATCCAGCTTGCCTCCATAGGCGACGACACCCTTGTCGCCGTTGTCTTGATATCCGTTGAATAGATCACGGACTTTAATGTGTACGAGTTGAATGTTCATAAGCTCTTGCTATTTGCGTTTACGGATAAGTATGCGTGCGTATACGATTCGCCCTTCTACACTCCCATCCTTATCTTTAATTAGGCCATGGGGCTTTTGGGGAGCTCTATTCCCGATGATAAAGTCATTCGCGTCGAGTATCTCGAACTGATCGGGGTTGTGCTTATCCAGGTAGGTAATGGGTACTCCCATTACTCCGTCATAGTCACAGGGAATATCAGCGGTCTTATTTACGTTGATCGCATCGTAGTTATCGTAGTGGGGGTATTCCTCTGGCCTATACTTCTTATGTAGGACAAGCTCCTCGTGTCCTTTTGTATATCCAAGTTAGTATACCAATAATAGGAGCGTAGCGTTTGCAGAGAGTCCCTCATGCGTGTAGAACCAACGCAGGCAGTTATATCCCAACCACATCTTGTTATCTCTCATCAGTCTCAAAAGCAATTTTATGCGGCACAGCGCTGGTATTTCCTACGACGACAAAGTGTTTACCATACTCAATGAGTAGGGCAACGTATCTCACGAAAAAGGGAAAAGGGAGGGTTGGTAACGATAATATCAGCCCTCTTGAAGGAAGGCACGCACTCGGCACTCACGGAAGTCCCCATCTCCTTGCAACGGGTGCACAAAACTCTAGCTATATTCGGGTTGGGAGGTGAGCCAACACCCTCCCTTCTAACACGAGATAGACCGCCTGGATCTGAGGTGAGTTTTGAGAAAAAGATCTGATTTCTGATTCTTGTAGCAGGTGGTGATGCTGAGCTCTTTGAGACTGAGGCGGCGGAAGTGTAGGACGTAAGCAGTAGAAGAAGTTACTCATCCGGAGGATCGAAGTCACAGTTGCAGAGCACAGCGTCTTACCTATGCGAAGTGCTCTCGATAGTGCTTTGAGCTCAGCCTCGATGTCCCTCCAGTCGGTGTAGAACTCATCGACCCTGCCCTCTTAGTTTCTTAGTTAGAGAGTTACTCGTCATAAGCGCATAGCGTGATCGGCGCTGTCATCTCTTCGGTGTAAGCTCCCTAAGAGCCCTCAAGGCAAAAGAGGAAGGCAGACGTCTCTCACTCTGTCTTAAGGCCCTCAGCCTACCACCCAAGAGACAGTCACGCCCACGTCGTGCGCAGGCGTTCACGACTTCACTCGGGGTAGTGCTTGAAATTTCCCAGGTTCCCAAGACATTTTGAATCAAATAGCAAACGCTGGCATGTTAGTACTAAAGATGGAGTGCATACGTGCAGACGCTTTCCTGCCTGACTCCGAGCGCAAAGGTATAGATAAACTAGATATACGTCCATCCAAGTTCCCGTCTCGTCTCTGGACCAGCCCGGTTGGGCAGAGCAGGTACTGCTCTTTGGAGAGTGGTAGATAGTCTCGCGGTGCGGTAATAACCCTCTTTGGGGATGATAGCAGGTTTAGATTATTACTGCTCGGCGTCTGGAGCAGTAGTGCTTCAGGCGCCGTAGCAATCAGTGGTGCGTGGGGTGACCAGTAGGTCGTGCGCGAATCAGCATAGGTCGTAGACGTGGAAATGGTGCCTGGCGTGTTTGTCGTCTGCGTTGCATCAATGTACTTGTGGAGGATGCTGTTTTCCCCATATTATATATAGTGACGCGCGCGAGCTAAAGTAGTCCAGTGGATTTGGGCTTTAAATCGGCGAGGATTTGAATTTAGGATAAAAAGTTCTCATCTTTGCACTCGCAAGTCAGGCGGACGAGCATTATATGAAAGCGATATAGAGACGAGGTGGTCGCGAAGTTTCCTCTGAGATTTGGTGGAATAAAACCTTGATTTACCTTGCACTCGCAAAGAACGGACGACACAGCGGCGACGCTGGTTGTGACGACGAAAGAGATCTTTGAGATAATTGATATTGACAAACAGAAGTGTAGTAACAAAACGTTTAGGGAACAAAAAGACCCAACCGTCAATTACGACCTTTACTTAGTAGAGATACACTAATAAATCTGAAGTTAAGAATCATTTTCGAGCAAGACAAACAGAACAAAGTACAATAAAAATATTGACACGAAGAGTTTGATCCTGGCTCAGGATGAACGCTAGCGATAGGTTTAACACTGCAAGTCGATGGGCGCATGGTCTTAGCTTGCCAAGACTGATGGCGACCGGGCGCACGGTGCGTAACGCGTATGCAACTGGCTCACAGAGGGGGATAAACCCGTCGAAAAGACGGACTAATACCGCGTACACTCCATCTCTGGGCATCCAGGAGGAGGAAATGAGATTGCTGTGAGATAGGCATGCGTCCGCATTAGTTGTTGGTGAGGTAACGGCTCACCGCGACGATGGCGGTAGGGGAACTGAGAGGTTGAACCCCCACACTGGTACTGAGACACGGACCAGACTCCTACGGGAGGCAGCAGTGAGGAATATTGGTCAATGGGCGAGAGCCTGAACCAGCCAAGTCGCGTGAAGGATGACTGTCTTATGGATTGTAAACTTCTTTTATACGGGAATAACAAGAGTCACGTGTGGCTCCCTGCATGTACCGTATGAATAAGCATCGGCTAACTCCGTGCCAGCAGCCGCGGTAATACGGAGGATGCGAGCGATATCCGGATTTATTGGGTTTAAAGGGTGCGTAGGCGGCCTGTTAAGTCAGCGGTGAAATCTAGGAGCTTAACTCCTAAATTGCCATTGATACTGGCGGGCTTGAGTGTAGATGAGGTAGGCGGAATGCGTGGTGTAGCGGTGGAATGCATAGATATCACGCAGAACTCCGATTGCGAAGGCAGCTTACTAAGGTACAACTGACGCTGAAGCACGAAAGCGTGGGTATCAAACAGGATTAGATACCCTGGTAGTCCACGCAGTAAACGATGATAACTGGGCGTATGCGATATACAGTATGCTCCTAAGCGAAAGCGTTAAGTTATCCACCTGGGGAGTACGCCGGCAACGGTGAAACTCAAAGGAATTGACGGGGGCCCGCACAAGCGGAGGAACATGTGGTTTAATTCGATGATACGCGAGGAACCTTACCCGGGATTGAAATGTAGATGACCGCTCCTGAAAGGGAGTTTTCCTTCGACATCTACGGTGCTGCATGGTTGTCGTCAGCTCGTGCCGTGAGGTGTCGGCTTATGCCATAACGAGCGCAACCCCCGTCTACGGCTGCCATCAGGTAATGTTGGAACTCCGTAGAGACTGCCGTCGTAAGGCGTGAGGAAGGTGGGGATGACGTCAAATCAGCACGGCCCTTACATCCGGGGCGACACACGTGTGCTACAATGGTAAGGACAAAGGGCAGCTACCTGGCGACAGGATGCGAATCTCAAACCTTATCATAGTTCGGATCGGGAGTCTGCAACCTCGACCCTGCAAGCTGATTCGCCAGTAATCGCGCATCAGCCATGGCGCGGTGAATACGCTCCCGGGCCCTTGTACACACCGGCCCGGTCAAGCTGGCATGGGAGTCTCGAGTACCTAAAGTCCGTAAACTGCGAGGGTCGGCCTAGGGTAATACAGGTGACTGGAGCTGTGTCAGTATCACAGGTAGCTGTACCGGAAGTTGCGCGGCTGGAACACCTCCTTTCTGGAGTTCTGAAATGGGCTTTAGTATAGTTAGTGTAGTGGGCGTACGTAAGAGATGAGTTAGGTGGCTTTCTCCTGGACGTGCGTGCTCGCTTCGCTGTCGGTAATCGTTAATTCTTCTTACAGAAGAGGTGATGGCCTCGAGTGGTGTCACCTCTTTTTCGTTTTTCTCCCTTTAATCACCCCATATTTGTCTAACAAATTCTCTCATATAATTTATTATGCCTGTGACGATCTCTGAGTTCATTTCAAAAGTTTAGAACCCATCCCATTCTCTCTTTATCGGGGCTGGTATTTCCTTTGCGCTTACTAAGTGGAGAAGGCTTTATTCTGGAGTCATTACTCAAGACCATAGCCACAGTGATCTGAATAGGGAATCCCTCAGTTGTATCTTGATCTCTGTGAATGAGGTCATATGGATGCACAGGTGATACTTGTGACTATCCAAGTTTGGCAGCGACATTAGAAAAGGAGACTCGATAACTGTTCACGAGGTGTGTATCACCCAAGGATGAGTCTATACCCTCGCGCATGGAGAGTCGTTAACGAGGCTTTTTATGAAGCCACAAGGAGCTGTCGCAAGACTTCTCGTTTAAAGATTCAAAAGGAACTTCTCTCTGTTCTAGAGCTTTAATCCATTGCGGGAATAAGGAGATTCCCTCCTAAGAAGGTCTAGTGGAGAAGGTTGCTTCTATTGCGACGACTAATTATGATACCTTCGTAGAGGATCACTTAGGTTTTACCTCTACTAGGCAATGATATCTTTATTGCCAATCCCTTACCAATCGTTGGTATATAAAAATCCATGGTAGTGCAACGACCCTTCGAATATGGTCTTGACCGAGGAGGATTATGATTTATTCAACCACCGCTATGAGCTTGGATCCAGGCCCAGCTGATCTCCTTGTTTATCCACAATCCAATAGTTTTCTGCATAGTATTACTGATAATAACATACAGAAGCTACTTTCAGTCATATTCTCATACGTTGACAGAAATTCGGATTTAGGCAGGGAAAGTTGCATGAGAATTTCCTCTGTGTTCAGTATGAGCAAAGACTCCAGAGAATCTAGATATTCAGGAAGAAACGTCTCCATATAAGCGCTGAAACGAGAGGCCGATATTCCGATTAACGTCTCCGAAAACGGGATAAGCTTTATAGTCTCCATGATGCCTTGTCTCCGACGATGTACCACCCGTAGAGGCTATACATCTTAAGCAGAAAGCGGTGGGAGCATGCTTTCCATCGGGATTACAAATTGGGGGAGAGATTGCTGTTAAATTAGTGGGAGACCGAGAATGTGGATAATCGAGAATTAGTTTTGGCAATAGTCAGAGAGACCGAATAGATGCTCTCAGGACAAGATCTATCGAGCAACAGCTGCTATTCCAAAGCTATTTTGAGATAACGGAGGAGTTCAACCAGGAAATGGTTATTCTTACCGATGATGTAAACAAGAATATGTATTTTCCAGCCAAAAGGTATGGCCTGCGTGTCCAGTGATGGAGCGTAAAGATGAATTATGTAAACAGCAGAATGAACTATTAGATAAAGAGTTTAATCGAATTCAAACAATCCTTGGTGGACATTGTTCTCGCTCATACCGACGTTGATGATATTCTTCGAGATGAACGAGTCAGTCGCTCCAACAAAGTTAAGTGCGATATTTTATCAGGTCTACAAGGAGGAAATAGCTCTTTGATGATGTCCGCGCCTCACTTTGCACACAATAGACTCAGATAGGCACAGCGAGTGTTCCAAACTGATATTCGAAAGTTACTTTTGTCTATATGGATGCAAGGAGATACCGGAGTGAAGAATCCAGTAGCAGAATCATTATGTGCGCCTTTAATTAGGTGGGCTGTACCAGCCCCACGCTTATACTCTAGGGGATCATTGCGTAGTCGGCCCTATACAGTTGATAGCAACCTATATAGGTCGGTACCGATCCAATATAGGTTCACCCGCCGACCAATATAGGTTGATAGCAAATTCCTCTCCTATATGTGTCTGAAGGAGTTGCAGTAGTGGTGGCCGTCCCCTTCCGTACGCCTTCATATCCCAGCTAAGTCCGACGTCCTTCCAGTAAAGCGCGATCCTCCTACTTTCCAGATGGTGTGCTGTACTCTAGTTTCGTTTCTGTGATCAAACGACTATTGCTTTGGGTGGGAACCTCACCGCTTTGCTCCCTCGAAGTAAGTAGCTTTGAATGCAAAACCACCATTGCTTCATCCGCGAACAACTACCGCTTTGCACTGCCTCCTCATATAGGCACACAGCTGCCACCAGCCCTATTCCCTCCATTTCTCCAAGCACACCTCCTCCCAGCTCAATCCCCTCGTTCTTCTCCAGAAAATCGCCCATCTTCCCCCAGAGAATGAAATTTTTTCACCCCATGTAAGACCAATTATGGGAAAATGAACGAAACTCGATTCACCATTCTCCAAACTTTTTCCTGAAAGACGGTTTGTATTTAGAATTCTATCTATCTTTGCAACCGCAAACGAGAAACAAACCACCTCAACAAAGCAAGCTAACCTGGAGTGAGGGTGGCTGAGGCAGGAAGAAAGACGTTACACAACGACTTCAAGGCGACTCCACTATGCTTGACTCAATAGAGGAGTCACAAGTTTAACACCAGCGGCCCTCTTAGCGACTCGCTGACATACTTGATAAAACATGTCGAGAAACAACGTAGAGCATATAAAATTGTTAGCATAGCAACCTGCGTGCTCTTGATCGCATATTAGAAGCGCATGTTAGGCGCACAGATAAGGGCAGACGGTGGATGCTCAGTTTGGCTCGAGGCGATGAAGGACGTGATAAGCTGCGATAAGCCACGATCGGCACATGACGATTGATCCGCAGATTTCTGAATGGGGCAACCCGGCATGTAGAAGATGCGTCACACTGCTGAAGCAGTGAGCGAACGTGAAACTGGAAACATCTAAGTACCCATGGGAGAAGAAACAGTGATTCCCCTTTAGATAGTGAGCGAGTCGAACGGGACTGCGCGAAACCATCTTTGCTTTCCGGCGAGGTTGCAGGACCTCGACATAGGGAAGACAAGATCAGGAGAACGCTGTATGCCGGCCAGGACACGAAAGCTGTGTATCCGAAAAATCTTCGTTGGACTTAGAGGTATCCTGAGTAGCGCGGACACGTGGAAATCCTGTGTGAAATCTGCGCCCATCCCGTAAGGCTAAATTACTCCTGGAGAGACCGATAGTGGACCAGTACCGGGAGGGGAAAGGTGAAAAGAACCTGCATCAGAGGAGCAGTGCAGACCCTTGAAACCCGTTCCGCCTACAAGCGGTAGGAGGCAGTCAGCTTGAGCCAGACTGCGTGCCTTTTGCACAATGAACCTCACGAGTTACTTTTCTGCAAAGGTTATGGATGAGGAGTCACGGAGTCGGAAGGAAAGCGAGTCTGAATTAGGGCGTTGACGAGCTCGAGGAAGTAGACGCCGAAACCAAGTGATCTCACCCTTGGTCAGGCTGAAGCGTTGGGTAAAACCAACTGGAGGACCGCACCGGCAAGCGTTGAAAAGCTTTCGGATGAACTGCAGGGTAGGGGTGAAAGGCCATCGAAACTTGAGAGAGCCTGTAAACATACTGAGAGGTACGTGCGCAGCGTGCGAGCTTTTACGTGCCGGCTAGAGCGAGCGATTGATGGCGCAGGCTCTCACTGGCTATCAAGTCGTGGCAAACTCCGAATGCACGTTATGTAAGATCTCACGGGAGTGAGGGCATGGGGTGCTAAGGTTCCATGTCCGAGAGGTGAGAAGAATCCAGACCATCGGCTAAGGGTCCCGAAATAATAGCTAAGTTGACAACGAAGTCAGGAGGCGAAGATGGTTAGGGATGTTGGCTCGAGGCAGCTGCCATTCATTTAAAGAGTGCGTAACAGCTCACTCAGCTCGAGTGCGCTTTGGCGTGGATAATAATCGGGCATAAGTCTATTTACCGAAGCTGTGGGATGTGTAAAGCACGGTCGGAGCATTCCAGCGACGTTGAAGGTGAGAGGACAACTCTTGTCTGGAGTTTCCGGAAAAGCAAATGTAGGTATATGACGATAAAGGAGGTGAGAAACCTCCTGCTCGAAAAGTATCTTTGCGTTTCTGATCAACGCTTAATCGGATCAGTTAGGTCGGGGCCCAAGGCAGCCGCTGAATGGCGGACCCGATGGAAGAACCGCTATTATTCCGGCCTAACTATGGAGCGATGACGGAGATGTGACGGTCGCCACACCTGACGGAAATAGCGTTGAAAGGTGTAGGAGATGATCTGAGTAGGCAAATCCGCCCGAGATCCGGTTCTGACAGTACTCAGAGTGCTTGCACGACGAGATATGGACAACCGTAACGGTGCTCCCAAGAAAATCCGCTACATATACTAAAGCAGGATTACCCGTACCATAAACCGACACAGGTGGTTGCTGAGTATACTAAGGCGCTCGAGTGATCTCGCGTTGGCGAACCAGGCAGCATAGTCCTGTAACTTCGGAATAGCGACGCTCACGCGAAGGCTGGCAGAGCTGCAGAGAATAGGGCCCAGTTGGGACTGTTTAACAGACACATGGCTATGCCAACTCGAAAGATACTCGTTCATGGAGCTGACACCCGCCCGGTGCTGAAGCGTTAGTAGAGGAGAGAAAGTCATCGCAAGAGAAGCATACTGAATTGAAGCGGTAAACGGCGGCCGTAACTATAATTTGGTCCTAAGGTAGTCGAAAATTCTTGTCGGTAAGTTCGACCTGCACGAATGGTGTAACGATCTGGGTACCGTCTCAACCGCGAGCCCGGTGAAATTGTAGTATCGGTGAAGATGCCGATTACCCGCACTGGGATCGAAAAAGACCTCGTGAACCTTTTACTATAGCTTTGCATTGGATTTGGGCAACAAAATGTGTAGGATAGGCGGAGACTGCGAGCGGGTACGCCAGTATCTGTGGAGTCGCCGCGAAACTACGGCCCCTTTTGTTATTTGGGTTCTACCTCGCAGGAGCGAGGACATTGCACATGGTGGGTAGTTTGACTGGGGTGGTCGCTCCAAAAGCGTAACGGAGGGCTTCTGGAAGGTATCCAGACCGATTGGTAACCGGTCGTAGAGTGTAACGGGCACAAGGGCGCTTTGACTGGGAGACTAACAAGTCGTACTAGGTAGGAAACGGAGAGCATAGTGATCCGGTGGTTCTGCATGGAAGGGCTTACTCGCTCAAAGGAGGGCAAAAGGCGCGAGGACAGGCTGATTCGTCTCAAGAGCCCATGCATCGACGGAGCGGTTTCCGGCACCGATGTCGGCTCGCCGCATCCTGGGGCTGGAGGTATAGGTCCGCGGTTGGGCTGTTCTGCCCGTGCCAGCGGCACGCGAGCTGGCCCAGAAACGTCGTGAGACAGTTCGGTTCTAATCTGCTGTGGGCGCTTTGAGATTTGAGGGGCCTGACACTAGCACGAGAGGACCAGTGCTGACGAACCGACGAATGGTTGCGGGAAGCAGTGCCGCCAGGCGTATTGCCGAGGAAGCCATGTCTCGGTTGAGATAAGCGCTGAAAGCATTCTAAGTACTGAAGCTTGCCTCAAGCATTAGATCTCATTATAAGGGTGGTTACAGACGATGACCCTTTGATAGGCTGGCAGGTGTAAAGGCGGTGGACGTCAAAGCCGAGTAGCAATACCAGCTCCGAAAGTGCTAGGATGGCTGTATACCGACTCAGCGGACACGTGAGGTGAGTATCGGATGCTTTTATCGAGCTGTCAATGACTGTCTCAAATACAGCGATACGGGTGGTTATGCACGTTGGGGTTCCACCTTCCGCCATTCCGAACAGAGGTTAGGCTTCCAATTGTGCCGATGGTACTGCGTAAAAGGGAGAGGCAGGTAGCCGCCATTTTCAGAGTGAGAGGGCAAGTGGTAGCGAGAGCTATGACACCCACTTTACTTTTATGTATTCGGGGAGAGGGTAAGGATAGTTTCTGCATCATTCTCACGGTCTTTCTTCCCATGTGTCTCACACTTGAGTGACTCCTGTGGAAGCGGTAATTACAGACTCGATAAAGTAGCCATCCTGTAAAAGACTTGCTCCATATGATTTTTACAGACTTACCCTTTGCTTGTATACTCTAAGGTGGAATGTGCAGGGCTTTTTTACCCATAATAATAGGATGCTTCCCATGAAAAACGAATGACATTGACCACTACGATGCAGATCCTGTTAGTGGCTTCTGATTTGCCATGAGTCCAAGCTACCTATATAGGGATGTCAAACTGCATTTATCCCCTGAAGAAATAGTACAGAAGTGGCGTATTTACGCCGCATTCCTTTGTTAATCCTTTTACGTTTTGGCTAGATTGTTATGAGTCAAGGTTAAAAGGTCCAAGAGAGAGTTGGCTATAGTAGTTGTTTATTATATTTGTTCGGTCTCAATAACTAATGACCCTCGTGACAATGAACAAATTCCCCACAACGATCACTACTGATTAAGCTACCGCTAAAGGTGATGTCTACCGTGTGTGGGGTCGGCAGCTTTGGCGGGCCTCTTCCATCTGCTTCTGATTTCATACTTATTTAACGGATGACCTCAGCCCAAATAACCGCCACATTATGGCGTCTTACTATGCGACGCGGATGGTCGGGCGCGCACGCACGCAACACCACGCAACCCATCGCTACTGCCCCCACGACAACGTCTTCCGCAACTACTTCAAGGCAAAGACAGGATGAACCACGGTCTCATCAGTTCGTCACGCGCCGGGGCGGCAAGCCATCCGCTAGCCATCGACGAGAGTGCAGAGGTCATCATGTGGAGGAGCTGTCGTGCGCTGCCACACAACGCTCCAATACCGAGCTGGTCGTACCGGTCGCATCACCTATATGGACGCTAAGCGCGCGCGGGACAAAGCCTGCTGGGATCTAGCCACCGCGATGCTAGCGCACGGCCGCATGAACTCCCTCTCCTCCACTCCTGGGGCTGAAGTTCCTCTCCCCCAAATCGTCCCCGACTGGTTACAAAAGATGATGGACCAAGCTCCATCCTCGCACAAAACAAAGAATAACATATTATTAGAGACTCAAAAGTGTGGCACAACAACTAAAACGTTGGCAGGGCTGGCTCCCTCTTCGGAGGCTCGATGGTCATCGCTCGCTTCAACTTGGGGCTCGTCAGCTCTCCTCCTCCTCGGGCGTGCGCCGAGGTCGTGAGAACATCTACAACAACCTGCAAGCTCCTCTTCAAAGACTCTATCGTGTCGCAGAATGAACTCTTCGCCGAAGATTTCCCTCGCGAGTATCAGACATATTAGCGCAAAGACGGCTGGACACGACCTACAAAGAGTGAGTTCAATAGCCGCAGCGCGAGGATGTCCCTCGCGGCACGGCCCCGAGATGGTCGTCACTCTGGGCTGGCTACTCCTTCGCTATGGAGTACAACACCTACGAGACACAAGCACGCCATCGAAGATA